>Ga0233425_10001028_pt1 | contig 66281 bp, 70 predicted proteins | sample Watercolumn_Towu_2_FD_181712 | JGI IMG/M metagenome (GOLD analysis project Ga0233425, IMG submission 181712) | Freshwater microbial communities from Lake Towuti, South Sulawesi, Indonesia - Watercolumn_Towuti2014_140_MG | ecosystem: Environmental > Aquatic > Freshwater > Lake | place...
GGATCGATTGCCCGTCTTCATGAAGACGGGCAATCGAACAGCGCTCCTCAAGCGATAGCTGACGGTATCTCGACATGGCATCACCTGTGTGAGGTGTTGCACTTCGTTTGTGAACTCAAGGGGGTCCCGCTCGGCAACGGTGAAAAGCGGGACCCCGGATCAAGTCCGGGGTGACGAAATGGGAGTTACGAAATAGGGCAGGCGGGACATTGCCAGTTCACCTTGCACGGCATAGCTAGGCGCCATGATCCTGCTTTATGTCCTTGCCGCATCCGCGATCGCCGCCGACCCCGCTCCCATCGAACGCTGCGGCTATCGTATCGTCCAGAGCTACCCGCACGATGCGACCAGCTTCACCCAGGGACTCTTCTGGGACGACGGCCACCTCTACGAAGCCACCGGCCAATATGGCCAGTCGCGCGTCGCGCGGATCGATCTCAAGACCGGCAAGGCGCTGATCCAGACCCGGCTGCCGTCCGACCAATTCGGCGAAGGCATCACGCGCTGGGGCGACCAGATCGTCGGCGTAACCTGGCAGAATGGTGTGGGGCATCGCTGGTCGATCAAGGATCTGAAGCCGCTCGGAACCTTCAAATATGACGGCGAGGGCTGGGGCGTCACCATGGTGGGGAGCAGCCTCGTCCTCAGCGACGGATCGTCGGACCTCAAGTTTTTCGATCCCGCGACGATGACGGAACAGAAACGCGTCACCGTCCGCTTCGGCGGCCGCCCGCTCGCGATGCTCAACGAGCTCGAGACGATCGACGGACAGATCTGGGCGAATGTCTGGATGACCGACCTGATCGTCCGCATCGATCCCGCGACCGGCGATATCAAATCCTACGTCGATCTGACCGGGCTCAAGCAGGATGCGGGCGCGACCGGCGGCGACAGCGTTCTCAACGGCATCGCGTGGGATGCGAAGAAGAAGCGGCTGTTCGTCACCGGGAAATATTGGCCGAAGCTTTACGAGATCGCGCTCGCCGACTGCCGTTAGAGTGTTTTCAAGTCAGGTGGGATCACCTGACGACCCGGAAAACACGGCAAAACAAGAATCTGGAGTGCCGGTTTTGATTCAATCAAAGCCGAACGCGCTCTAGGCCTTCAGCGCCTCCTCCATCCGTGCCGCCGCGGCGTTATAGACGCGCGCCTTCAGTCCCTCGGTGATCGCCGCGGGCGTCCGGTCGGGATGGCCGCCGACGAAGGGTGGAGCAGGGTCATATTCGATCGCAAGCTGGATCGCCTGCGCCGCCGCATCGCCCTTGATCCGCGCGATCAAGGTCAGCGCGAAGTCGAGCCCCGAGGTCACGCCGCCGCTGGTGACGACGGCACCGTCCTCGACGATCCGTTCCGCCTGGTGGGTCGCGCCGACAAGCGGCAGCAAATGCGTGTAGCCCCAATGCGTCGTTGCGCGCTTGCCCGCGAGCAGCCCGGCGCGGCCGAGCAGGAAGGCGCCGGTGCAGACGCTGGTGACCCATGTGGCGCTTGCCGCCTGCCGCGCGATGAAGTCGATCGTCGCTGCGTCGCCGAGCGCGTCGATAACGCCGTGCCCGCCGGGAACGCACAGGATGTCGGCTGGCGGCGCGGAGGCGAAATCATGCGTCGGCAGGATCGCAAAGCCGCTGTCGGTCGCGATCGGATCGAGCCTCGCCGCCGCGCCGACCAGGATCGCGCCGGGCATCCGGCAGAGCGCCTGCGCCGGTGCGGTGAAGTCGAGCTGGGTGATGCCCGGAAAGAGCAGGAAGACGATGGTGGTGGCGGGTTCGGTCATGCGGATGGTCCCTTTCCGGCAGTGGATCACCCAGGCGCGCGGCTGACATCGGCCCCGCTTCCCGATGGAACTCCATCTTCTGACGTCAGTCGCGGGACAGAACCATACTAGTCGCGCTGCGCGACGAGGGAAAGCTATTTGGCGGCTTCGTCCCCGGCGGCGGATTCCTTGGCGGCGGGAGCGGCGGCGTCGCGGCTTTCGAGCATTTCCGCTGCATCGTCGAGCGCCCTGGCCTCGCTGACGGTCACGCCGCCGGGGCCGGGCTCATTCTCGGTGCGGCTGCACCCGGCGGCGAGCAGCGCAAGCGCAGCGGCGGGCCAGACATGTCGCATCATGCACTCCAACGAAAAGGGCCCCATCCGGCAGGATGGAGCCCCTCGATAACAGCCCGAAGGCGAGCCTGCGACTTACTTCTTGTCGTTGGCTTCGGCCTTCTTGGTTTCTTCGGCGATCTTGTCGCCCGCAGCCGCGGCGGCGGCGCCGGCGGCGTTCACGGTGCCTTCGACGGCATTGCCGGCCTTGTCGGCGGCGCCTTCGACGGCGGCGCCGGCATCCTTGGCGGCGTCGGCCGTCGCGTCGGCAGCGTCAGTGGCGGCATCGGCCGCGGCATCGCCGGCGGCGGCGGCATCGTCAGCGACCGCGCCCGCGGCTTCCGACGTTTCTTCCTGCGCCTTTTCCGAGCAGGCGGCGAGGCTGAAAGCGGCCGCGGCCATCGAGGCGATGATGATCTTGCGCATGGGGTCTCCCTTTATCCAATATAATGGCCGAAAAGCCATCATGCCGAGATTAAACCGCGATCCGCGGCTTGGCAACCGGCGAGCGCGCGCCGAACGGAAGGGGACGAAAAGGGGGGCGATTAGCTGCCATTTGCGGGCGATCTGGTTTCGGTGACCCGTGTCAACCGGATGCGGCCCCAAGATCCTCCCCGCTTGCGGGGAGGGGGACCGCCGAAGGCGGTGGAGGGGGCTGGCGTCCCGAAGCGGCGCTGCGGGACGACGCGAGCCCCCTCCGTCAGCCGCTACGCGGCTGCCACCTCCCCGCAAGCGGGGAGGATTTGACGGGCAGTTCCCCACCTCGAAGCCGTCATCCTCGGCCGAATTTGCCAACGAGATGGTCGCCAAAAGAAAAGGGGCCGCCAGCGCGTGCCGACGACCCCCCGATCCTTTCGGCCGCAAGGGCCGGAAAGAAGCTTACTTCTTGGCTTCTTCCATCGCGCCCTTGGCGGCGTCGGTCGCTTCCTTCGCAGCGTCGGCGGCTTCGGTCGCCTTGTCGGCAGCCTTGGCAGCGTCGCCGGCGGCGGCGGCGTCGGTCGCTTCCTTGGCGGCGTCGCCGGCGGTCGCAGCTGCATCGGCAGCGCCTTCGGCAGCCTGCATCGCGCCGTCGGCAGCGCCTTCGACGGTTTCGGTCGCCGGGGTTTCGGTGGTGGCGGCGTCGTCGGCAGCCTTTTCACCGCAAGCGGCGAGGCCCATCGAGGCGGCCAGAACGAGCGACAGAGTGATCGATTTCTTCATATGGGAATACCCCTCTCGGTTTGAACGGATCGACCGGCATGGGAACCAATCGATCCCGTGAACTTGCCAATCGCGGGCAGAATTACCGCCTCGCCAAATGGCGTGCAATGGCCTTTTTGCAAGGATGCCCGCCATTTGTCGTAATTTCGGGCCTGCCGATTCGCCAGCGGCGGAAATCGCGGCTTGCGGGCCGGTTGACCGGATATAAAGAAAGCTTTATATGTGAATAGATGACCGAGCTGCTCGACATTTTTCGCGCCCTTGCGGACCCCACGCGCCTGCGGGTCGTCGCGCTGCTGCGCGAGATGGAGTTGGCGATCGGCGAGCTGGCCGCGGTGCTCGACCAGAGCCAGCCGCGCGTGTCGCGCCACGTCCGCATCCTCGCCGAGGCGGGGATTGTCGAGCGGCGGCGCGAGGGGAGCTGGGTGTTCCTGCGGGTCGTCGAAAAGGGGCCCGTCGCCGATATCATCGCGCAGGCGGGCGGCTGGCCTTTTTCGGCGCGCGAGGCGCTGGTGATCGCGCACGATGCGCGCCGCCTAGCCGCGGTGCGCGAAGAGCGTGCGGCGGCCGCCGAGCGTTATTTCGCCGAACATGCCGCCGAATGGGATGCGATCCGGTCGCGCCATGTCGCCGAGAGCGAGGTCGAGGCCGCGATGCTCGCGATGATGCACAATCGCCGGCTCGGTCATCTACTCGACATCGGTACGGGAACGGGCCGGATGGCGGAGATTTTCGCGCCCACTGCGCGCCGGATCACCGCGCTCGACCGCAGCCCCGAAATGCTCCGCATCGCGCGCACGAAACTGTCGGGCCAGCCGCTGCCGATAGACCTGGTTCAGGGGGATTTCCTGCACCTGCCGCTTGCCGACGCCAGCACCGACAGCATCGTCATCCATCAGGCGCTCCATTTCGCGCACGAACCCGACCGCGTGATCGCCGAGGCGGCGCGCGTGCTGCGCGGCGGCGGGCACCTGCTGATCGTCGATTTCGCGCCGCACGAGGATGAGGAGTTGCGCACGCTCGGCGCCCACGCGCGCCTCGGCTTTTCCGACGCGCAGATCCGCGGCTGGTTCGCCTCGGCGGGGCTGCTGCTCGAAACCACCCAGACGCTGGAAGGCGGCGACCTGGCCGTCAAGCTGTGGCTGGGCCGCCGGCGCAGCGACGAAGATCAACCTCCCGTCGCCGAGGGCGGGCAAAATAAAAGGCTGGCCGCATGACCTCGAACCTCAACTCGCTGGCGGAGGCGCGCCGCGCGGCCGCCTCGCCGTTGTTCGCCAATCTGGATGGCGACATCGGCGTCAGTTTCGAATTCTTCCCGCCGAAGACCGAGAAGATGGAGGCGCAGCTGTGGGACACGTTCCGCACGCTCGAACCGCTGGCGCCCAGCTTCGTCTCGGTGACCTATGGCGCCGGCGGATCGACGCGCGAGCGCACGCACGCCACCGTCGCCCGCATCGCGGCCGAAAGCGCGGTCCCGCCGGCGGCGCACCTGACCTGCGTCGAAGCCTCGCGCGCCGAGATCGACGAGGTCGCGCGGGCCTATTGGGAGGCGGGGGTGCGCCATATCGTCGCGCTGCGCGGCGATGTGCCCGGCGGCGAGCCCTATCGCGCGCACCCGGATGGCTATGCCAATGCGATCGAACTGGTCGCGGGACTGAAGGCGGTGGCGCCGTTCGACATTTCGGTCGCCGCCTATCCCGAGGTGCATCCCGATGCGTCGTGCGCCGAGGCCGACCTCGACAATCTGAAGCGCAAGCTCGACGCGGGCGCGACGCGGGCGATCACGCAGTTCTTCTTCTCGCCTGACGCCTTCCTGCGCTTCCGCGATGCGGCGGCGGCGGCGGGGATCGCCGCGCCGATCATTCCCGGCATCCTGCCGGTGTCGAACGTCTCGCAGACGCGGCGCATGGCCGATATGTGCGGCACCGCGATCCCGGCGTGGATGGTGTCGCTGTTCGACGGGCTCGACGATCATCCCGCCGCGCGCCAGCTCGTCGCGGCGACAATCGCCGCCGAAATGTGCCGCCGCCTTTACGCCGGCGGGGTCCGCGATTTCCACTTCTATACCCTGAACCGCGCCGAACTCAGCTATGCGATCTGCCATTTGCTGGGACTGCGGCCGGTCGCGAACGCAAAGGATCAGGCGGCATGACATCGGCACGCGAAGCGCTGCAGGCGGCGGCGAAGGAACGCATCCTGCTCACCGATGGCGGCTGGGGCACCCAGATCCAGCTCAAGAAGCTGACCGAGGCGTGCTATGCGGGCAACCTCGGCCTTTCGCACGACCAGAAGGGCAACAACGACATCCTCGCGCTGACGCGCCCCGACGTCGTGACCGCGATCGGCGAATCCTATCTGGCGGCCGGGTCGGACATCGTCTCGACCAACACCTTCAGCGCGAACCGGATCAGCCAGGCCGATTATGGCGCCGAGGCGCTGGTCGCCGACATCAATCACGAAAGCGCGCGGCTCGGCCGCGCGACCGCCGAGAAATATGAGGCGCTCGACGGGCGTCGCCGCTTCGTTGCGGGCGCGGTCGGGCCGACGAACAAGACGCTGTCGCTGTCGCCCGACGTCAACAACCCCGGCTTTCGCGAGATCGATTTCGACGAGCTGAAGGACGTTTACCTGGAGCAGGTCGTCGCGCTCGCCGAGGGCGGGGCGGATTTCATCCTGATCGAGACGATCTTCGATACGCTCAACGCCAAGGCCGGGATTGCGGCCACGCTGGAGGCAGAGGCGAAGGTCGGGCGCGAGCTGCCGCTGATGATCTCGATGACGCTGACCGACCTCAGCGGCCGCAACCTGTCGGGCCATACGGTCGAGGCCTTCTGGTACGCGGTGCGCCATGCGAAGCCGCTGACGATCGGGCTCAACTGCTCGTTCGGCGCGGCGCAGCTGCGTCCGCATGTGAAGGTCCTGTCCGAACTCGCCGATGCGCTGGTGATGGTCTATCCCAACGCGGGTCTGCCGAACGAGCTCGGCGAATATGACGAACTGCCCGACACGACCGCGGGTCTCGTCCGCGAGTGGGCCGAGCATGGCCAGGTCAACATCCTCGGCGGCTGCTGCGGATCGACCCCGGCGCATATCGCGGCGATGGCGAAGGCGATCGAAGGACTGGCGCCGCGGCAGATTCCCGAAGTGCCGGTGCGGACGCGACTGGCGGGACTGGAGCCATTTACGATGGCGGCATAACCAATTTACCCCTCCCCTTCAGGGGAGGGGCAGCGAGACTTGGTTCGGCGATAGCCGGACCTTTGGTCGAGCGGGGTGGGGGCCATCGGCCTTGCGCAACCTCGACAGCCCCCACCCCAACCCCTCCCCTGAAGGGGAGGGGCTTGAGAAGAACCAAATGACCGAAACCACAGCCGCCTCCTCCAGTTTCGTCAACATCGGCGAGCGCACCAACGTCACGGGCTCCGCGGCGTTCAAGAAGCTGATCCTCGCCGACGACTATACCGCGGCGGTCGAGGTCGCGCGCCAGCAGGTCGAGAATGGCGCGCAGGTGATCGACGTCAATATGGACGAGGGTCTGCTCGACGCCGAATATGCGATGACGACCTTCCTGAAGCTCATCGCCGCCGAGCCCGATATCGCGCGCATTCCGGTAATGATCGACAGCTCGAAATGGAGCGTGATCGAGGCCGGCCTCAAATGCGTGCCGGGCAAGCCGATCGTCAATTCGATCAGCATGAAGGAGGGCGAAGAGCCCTTCCTCGAACATGCGCGCAAATGCATGGCCTATGGTGCGGCGGTCGTCGTGATGGCGTTCGACGAGGTCGGGCAGGCCGATACCAAAGAGCGCAAGATCGAGATTTGCGAGCGCGCCTACAAGCTGCTCACCGGCATCGGCTTCCCGCCCGAGGATATCATCTTCGACCCCAATATCTTCGCGGTCGCGACGGGGATCGAGGAGCATGACAATTATGCGGTCGATTTCATCGAGGCGGTGAAGGAAATCCGCATCCGCTGCCCGCATGCGCATTTTTCGGGCGGTCTGTCGAACCTGTCGTTCAGCTTCCGCGGCAACGAGGTCGTGCGCCGCGCGATGCACAGCGTCTTCCTCTATTACGCCATCCCCGCCGGGCTCGACATGGCGATCGTCAACGCAGGCCAGCTCGACGTCTATGACACGATCGACCCCGAGCTGCGTCTGGCGTGCGAGGATGTGATCCTCAACCGCAAGGTCGAGGGCGAGGCCGAAAGCCCGACCGAACGCCTGATCGCGCTCGCCGAACGCTACAAGGGCAAGGATGCCGCGCAGGAAAAGGCGGCCGAGGAATGGCGCGGCTGGGAGGTGCGCAAGCGGCTCGAACATGCGCTGGTCAAGGGCATCGACGCGCATATCGTCGCCGACACCGAGGAAATGCGTCTCGCGATGGACCGCCCGATCGAAGTGATCGAGGGTCCGCTGATGGACGGCATGAACGTCGTCGGCGACCTCTTCGGATCGGGCAAGATGTTCCTGCCGCAGGTGGTGAAATCGGCGCGCGTGATGAAAAAGGCGGTCGCGCATCTGCTCCCCTTCATCGAGGCGGCGAAGGAGCCGGGCGCAAAGGGCAAGGGCAAGGTCGTGATGGCGACCGTCAAGGGCGACGTCCACGACATCGGCAAGAATATCGTCGGCGTCGTGCTGCAATGCAACGGTTTCGAGATCGTCGACCTCGGCGTGATGGTGCCCTGGTCGAAGATACTGGAGGCGGCGAACGAGAATGACGCCGACATGATCGGGCTTTCGGGCCTGATTACGCCGTCGCTCGACGAAATGGTGACGGTGGCCGAGGAGATGCAGCGCGCGGGCATGACGATGCCGCTGCTGATCGGCGGCGCGACGACGTCGAAGGTGCATACGGCGCTGCGGATCGATCCGGCTTATGAGGGGCCGGTGCTGCATGTGCTCGACGCGAGCCGTGCGGTCGGGGTCGCGACCTCGCTGGTCAGCGATACCGGGCGCGATGCATTCGTCGATGGCTACAAGTCCGAATATGAGCATATCCGCGACGTGCGCGCGGGCAAGGGGCAGAGCGTGCTGCTCAGTATCGAGGAAGCGCGCGCCAACTATTACGATGCCTATCTCAGCGACAAGCCCGCGCCGCCGCTGCAACCCGGTTTGCACCGCTTCGACGATTGGTCGCTCGAGGATTTGCGCGAATGCATCGACTGGACGCCCTTCTTCCGCGCGTGGGAACTGCACGGCACCTGGCCGTCGATCCTCGACGACGAGGTGGTCGGCGAGACGGCGGTGGCGCTGAAGGCCGATGCCGATGCGATGCTCGACCGCATCATCGCCGAGAAATGGCTGACCGCGCGCGGCGTCTGCGCCTTCTGGCCGTGCGCGCGCGACGGCGACAGCGTGACGATCCACCTCGCCGACGAGGAGCGCCATGTGACGCTGCCCTTCCTGCGCCAGCAGATCAAGAAAAGCCGCGACCGCGCCAATATGTGCCTCGCCGATTTCATCGACCCCGCGGGCGACTGGATCGGCGGATTTGCGGTCGGCATCCACGGCATCGAGCCCTATTCGGACCGCTTCCGCGCCGACAAGGACGATTATTCGGACATCCTGCTGAAGGCGCTCGCCGACCGCTTCGCCGAGGCCTTTGCCGAGCGTCTGCACCAGCATGTCCGCACGACGCTGTGGGGTTATGCGCCGGGCGAGCAGCTTACCAACGAGGCGCTGATCAAGGAGGAATATCGCGGCATCCGGCCGGCGCCGGGCTATCCGGCCTGCCCCGACCATAGCCTGAAACCGATCCTGTTCGATTTGCTTGCGGCGGAGGAGAATGCCGGGCTGGTGCTCACCGAGAGCTTTGCGATGCTGCCGACCGCGGCGGTCAGCGGTTTCTATTTCGGCCACCCCGAAAGCCAGTATTTCGGCGTCGCGCGGATCGGCAGCGACCAGCTCGAGGATTATGCGGCGCGGCGCGGGGTCGATCTTGAGACTGCCACGCGCTGGTTGAGGCCGAATCTGGATTGACTGCAGAAGGCGTGTTCCCCCGCGAAGGCGGGGGTCCATCTGCGGGTATTTCAATATTGGCGAAGGCGGAAGATGGACCCCCGCCTTCGCGGGGGAGCACAGCTTTAAGGCTTGCTCAAGCGCCCGTCCGATAGCGGGACAGGCGCGCGATTAACCAGCTTCGGGCACGACGGACGCGGCGGAAACCGCTATAGACCGCGCATGTTCATGGCTCTCCTTCGCCGGCCGTTGCTGCCGCTGCTCGCCCTGCCGCTGCTGCTCGCGCCGGCGCCGCTCCCCGCGCAAACCGGCGGCGCGCCGTTCAGCGTCGACGGGCGCGGCTTCAGCCGGCTGCAGGACGCGGTCGATGCGATCGGCGACGGCGAAGGGACGATCCGGATCGCACCCGGATATCACCGCGATTGCGCGGTGCAGACCGCCGGCCGCATCGCCTTCGTCGCGGCCGAGCCCGGCCGCGCGATCTTCGACGGCGTGACCTGCGAGGGCAAGGCGGCGCTCGTCCTGCGCGGGCGCGGCGCGAAAGTCGACGGCATCGTCTTCCAGAACCTGCGCGTCCCCGACGGCAATGGCGCGGGCATCCGCCTCGAACAGAGCGACCTCGCCGTTGTGAACAGCCTGTTCCGCAACAGCGAGGAGGGCATCCTCACCGGCGACGACGGCGAAGCAACGCTGACCATCGACCGCTCGACCTTCTCGCGGCTCGGCCGCTGCGACCGCGGGCTCAGCTGCGCGCACAGTGTCTATACCGGCCTCTATGGCCGCGTCGTGGTGACGCATACCCGCTTCGAAAAGGGCAGCGGTGGCCATTATCTCAAGACCCGCGCCGCCACTGTCGAGATCGTCGACAACAGCTTCGACGATACGCAGGGAACCGCGACCAACTATATGATCGACCTGCCGTCGGGGTCGGTCGGCCGGATTGCGAACAATCTGTTCGTGCAGGGTCGCGACAAGGAAAATTATTCGGCGATCATCGCGGTCGCGGCCGAAGAGCGCAAGAACCCGTCGCGCGGGCTGGTCGTCGAGGGCAATCGCGCGAGCATCCCCGAAGGCATCGGCCGTCAGTCGGTGTTCGTCGCCGACTGGAGCGGCGAACCACTCGCGATCGGCGCCAACACGATCGGGCCGGGGCTGAAGCGCTTCGAGAAGAGGTGAAGCCTTACGCCTCGCCGCGGGTTTCGATCAGCGACGCAGCGAGCGCCTCGGCGGGGGTCTTGCCGCCCCACAGCACGAACTGGAACACGGGGTAGAAACGCTCGCACTCGTCGATCGCGCTTTCGATCAGCGTTTCGGCGAGATCGAGCGGCAGCTGCGCGTCGCTGCCGACCAGCATCCCGTGGCGGAACAGGATCGTGCCGCTGTTCGACCAGAGCTCGAAATGGCCGAGCCACAGCTGTTCGTTGATCAGCGCCAGCGCTTCGTGCGCGACCGCGCGCTTGTCCTCGACAACGCGAATGTCGGGGAAGGCGAGAAGCTGGATCACCCCATCCTCGGCGCGCCACACCGCGCGCAGTTCATAGGTAGTCCAGCTGCCCTGCGCGGTTGCGACGATCTCGTCCTCGCCGACCATCTCGTGCGGCCAGTCGTGCGCGGCGAAATAGGAAGCGATCATGTCGATCGGCGCCGCTTCCTGGCCGTCATCGTCGTCGTAAATGTCGTCGGTCATGCGCGGGCCTTAGACCGAAAGCGGCGAAGACGCGAGTCCGCGTCCCGCCGCCTTCGGGGACTGTCCTGTGCATAAATGGGCTGGCGTCAGGCCTTGGGTTTGCGCGGAGCCGATCTGGCGGCCGGCTTTGGCGCGGCAGCAGCTTTCGGGGCCGCAGCGGGTTTGGCCGCGCCTTCCAGCGTGTCGAGCCGCGCCTTCAGCGCTTCGGCTTCGGCGCGCGCCTTTGCCGCCATTTCCTTCACCGCCTCGAACTCCTCGCGGCTGACGAAGTCCATGCGGCCGACGAATTCCTTCGCGCGCTCGCGCATCGCGGCCTCGGCCTCGCGGCCGGCGCCCGCGACGGTTCCGGCGATGCCGTTGATCATCTTGGCCAGATCGTCGAAAATCCGGTTTTCGCTTTGCATTTCATTTCCTTCCAGGGGGAGAACCCCTTGCCCTTCATCCTATCTGGGTAGTCGCGGCGGGGACGACAACCCCCTTGTTTTCGGCGTCGGGGTTGCGCTGGTCGATCTGGAAATTCAGCACGCTCGCGAAACAGAGCCATGCGATATAGGGCACGAGCAGCCAAGCCGCCGCCTTGCGGATCGGCAGGAAGGCGAAGAGGGTCGCGATCGTCACCAGCAGGATGAAGATGATCAGATAGAGCGCGTTCGTCACCTGATGCGCGCCGAAGAACAGCGGCGACCAGGCGAAATTGGCGATCAGCTGGACGAAGAAGAGCAGCAGTGCAAAGCCGCGCCCCTTCGCACCGCGCGCATGGAGCACCATCGCCAGCGCCAGCCCCATGCAGATATAGAGGATCGTCCACGCGACGCCGAACACCCATCCCGGCGGAACGATGCTCGGCAGATCGAGCGCGGCGAACCAGCGATTGCTGTAGCCGCTGTTTGACAACAGCCCCATCAGGCTGCCGACCAGCACGATCGACGGCACGGTGACCATCGCCCAGCGCCAATAGGACATGCGTAACTGGCCGGGCGTAGCAATCTCGGTCATGCGGATATGGTCCCCGAATCCTTGAACGTGTCGGCGATTCTGCGGTGACCAGATGTCGCGGCTGTTATTTCCGTCGTCAAGCGCTTCGCCGCATCGCAGCAATCAGGAATTCGACATTGCCCTCCGGGCCGGTGATCGGGCTTTCGACCAGATCGAGCACATGCCAGCCTTCGCCGGTCAGCCAGTCGCGGACCTCGCCGCAGACGCGTTCGTGGACCGCGGCGTCGCGCACGACGCCCTTCTTGCCGACTTCGTGCCGCGCCGCCTCGAACTGCGGTTTGATCAGCGCGACCAGGCGTGCGCCGTCTTTCGCGAAGCTCATGGGCACCGGCAGCACCTTCGACAGCGCGATGAAGCTGGCATCGCAGACGATCAGATCGACGGGCTCGGGAATATGGTCGGCGGTCAGGATGCGCGCGCTCGTCTGTTCGAGGACGATCACGCGCTCGTCCTGCCGCAATTTCCACGCCAGCTGGTTGGTGCCCGAATCCACCGCATAGACGCGCGCCGCACCGCGGCTGAGCAGCACGTCGGTAAAGCCGCCCGTCGACGATCCGACATCGATCGCGACCGCGCCCGTGACGTCCCAGCCCAAATGGGAGAGGGCATGGTCGAGCTTGATCCCGCCGCGCGACACCCAGGGATGGTCGCGGCCCTTCACGCTGATCTCGGCGCCTTCCGCGATCTGCTGTCCCGCCTTGTCGATCTTGCGGTCGCCGACGAAGGCGAGTCCCGCCAGGATCAGCGCCTGCGCGCGCGTCCGGCTTTCGGCCAGGCCGCGGTCGACGAGCAGCTGGTCGGCGCGCTGCTTCGCCATCAGCCGCCCGCCTTGTCGGTGAGCAGGCCGGGGGTCAGGATCTGCGGCAGGATTTCGGGCTCCGCTGCGCCCGGCGCGTACCAGAGGTAGAGCGGGACGCTGTTGCGGCCATGTTCGGCGAGGGTGCGCGTAATGACGGGGTCGCCGGTCGTCCAGTCGCCGACGAGCGTGACGACGCCCTTGGCCGCGAACGCCGCCTGCACCGCCTCGCGGTTGATCGCGCCCGCCTCGTTCGCCTTGCACGACAGGCACCAGTCGGCGGTGAAATAGACAAACACCGGTTTGCCCGACTTGCGCGCGTTGGCAAGCGCGGCTGGCGAGAAAGTCGCCCCCGCGCCGTCGGTCTGCCGTTCGGCCTGCGCCACATCGCCCACCGTTCCCGCGAGGCTGACGACGAACAGCAGCCCCGCCGCATAGAGCAGCCACGCGCGCCGGTCGCCGCGCTGGATCGAGCCGTAGTGGGCGAGCAGCACGACCGTCATCGCGACGACGACGAGCGGCCAGACGATCAGGCTGCCGCTGCCGATCTGGCGCCACAGCAGCCAGCCGAGCGCGAGCGCGGTCAGCCCCATCGGCAGCGCCATCCATTTGCGGAACTTTGCCATCCACGGTCCGGGTTTGGGCAGCCGGTTGCGGAGCGCGGGCACGAAGCCGATGGCAAGGAAGGGCAAGGCAAGCCCGAACCCGAGCCCGCCGAAGATCGGCAGCGCCGCCCAGGCGGGCAGCACCAGGGTCGCGCCAAGCGCCGCGCCGAGCAGCGGGCCGCTGCACGGCGTCGCGGCGAAGGCGGCGAGCGCGCCGGTCCAGAAGCCGCCCGCCGCGCCGCTCTTTTCGGTGAGCGCCTGCCCGCCGCCGAACGAGGGGAGTTCATAGCTGCCGAGCAGGTTCATCGTGATCGCGATCGCGAGGATCAGCAGCGCGAGGACGCTGACCGGATGCTGGAGCTGGAAGGCCCAGCCGACCTCTTCGCCCGCAGCGCGAAGCGCGAGCAACGCGCCGCCGAGCAGCAACGCGGTCAGCACGGCGCCGCCGGTATAGGCCAGCGCCTCGACCTTCGCCGCGCGGGCGTCGCCGCCCGACCGCGTCAGGCTGAGCGCCTTGAGGCTGAGGATCGGAAAAACGCACGGCATCAGGTTCAGGATCAGTCCGCCGAGGATCGCGCCGCCGAGCGCGGTCCAGAACAGGCGCATGTCGGGGGCGCTTGCGGCGGTCGCGACCGGTTCGCCCTTCGCCGGAACCGCGCCCGGCTCGAAATGCACCGTGAGGCCGCGCCCGTCGCCGAGCTTGAGCAGGCCTTCGGCGCGCCCGGCCGCGTCGCCCTTTGCCCTCGTCTCGACGATGATCCAGTCGCCGTTGCGGCTGAAGCCCTGCACTGCGGGGTAGTCGACGATATTCTGGGTTTCGAGGAACAGATGCGGCGCCTCGAGCGCGGTGCCGGCCGGAAGCGGGATGGCGAAGCGCACACGGTCGCCCTTGCGCTCCCATTTCCCGGCACGGTCGAGCGGTTGCGGCAGTCTGGCGCGCCACCCGTCGAATTGCGTGCGCGTCGCGGGCGCGATCTGGCCGTCGCCCGCCTTCAGCGCCACCGAGATCACCGCCTTCTCGGGCACGCAGACCTTGTCGGTGCAGGCGAGCCAGTTGGCGATGCCCGTGAGCGTCAGGTCGGTTCCCGGCGCGATGTCCCTGGCCACCGTCACATCGGCGAGCAGCGCATAGGGATGCTCATAGACATGGTTCATCATGCCGAAAAGGATCAGTGGTTCGGGCACCGGATAGCGGAACGGGCTGACGCTGACGCCTTCGGGCGCGTTCCATTCGACCGACAGGCCGAAGCCCGCGTCGCCGCCATTGGTCCAATAGCCGTGCCAGCCCTTCCCGGGCGTCATCGTCAGCGCGATCGCGGTCGTTGCCCCCGGCGAAACTGTCGCCGATTCGGCGACCAGCTTCGCCGCGATATGCGGCGGTTCGGCGCGCGCGGGCGCCAACGACAGCATGGCGAGCGCGAGCAACGCCAGCAGCGCGCGTCCCAGACCTGTCATAAAAACGTCCTTCCGCAACTCCACACTCCGCCTGCCGCTGTCCTGCGTTCCGGGCTTGCCATATAGGCGGCTTTCGTCGAGAGGACAGCCCGCGCTGACGTCCCCCCAATCGGAGAAGCTGCCCGTGAAGATGAAACCGCTCACCACCGCCGCGAAGATCACGCTGGCCGCCCTGCTTTCGATCACCGCGACCGGCGCGGTGCTGGCGCAGAATTCGCCCGCGCCCCCGGCGAAGGTTACGGCGGCCACACCCGCGCCCAAGCTGGTCGTCGTGATCGCGGTCGACCAGTTCTCGGCCGACCTGTTCGCCGAATATCGCAGCCACTTCACCGGCGGGCTCGCGCGGCTCGCGTCGGGGGTCGTCTTTCCGGCGGGCTACCAGTCGCACGGCGCGACCGAGACCTGCCCCGGCCATTCGACGATCCTGACCGGCAACCACCCGGCGCACACGGGCATCATCGCCAACAATTATTTCGACCTGTCGGTCTCGCGCGACGACAAGCGCGTCTATTGCGCCGAGGACGAGACCGTGGCCGGAACGACGTCGGGCAGCGGCAAATATGCCGCGTCGGTCAACCATCTGCTGGTCCCGACGCTAGGCGACTGGATGAAGGCGGCGAACCCGAAGGCGCAGGTCGTCTCGGTCGCGGGCAAGGACCGCGCGGCGATCATGATGGGCGGGCACAAGGCCGACGAGCTGATGTGGCTCGTGCCGACCGGGCTCACCAGCTATCGCGGCACGGATCTGTCGCCGACCGCGCAGCGGGCGGGCGCCGCGATCGCCGCCGCGATCGCGCAGCCGCGCCCCGGCGTGCAGATGCCTGCGGACTGCGCGTCGCGCGACATCGCGATCCCGATCGGCGACCAGACCGCCGGAAAAGGGGGAGCGACGGTCGGCACCGGCCGCTTCCAGCGCGACGGCGGCGACTTCCGCCGCTTCCTGGCCTCGCCCGAGGCCGATGGCGCGGTGCTCGCCGCGGGGGCCGCGCTCCGTCAGGCGCGGGGGCTGGGTGAGGGCGATACGACCGACCTTCTCATCCTCGGCCTGTCGGCGACCGACTATATCGGCCACGGCACCGGAACCGAAGGCAGCGAGATGTGCATCCAGATGCTCGCGCTCGACCGCGAGCTCGGCGACTTCTTCGCCCGGCTCGACGCGACGGGGATCGACTATGTGGTCGCGCTGACCGCCGACCATGGCGGCCACGACCTGCCCGAACGCAACCGCCAGAATGCCTGGCCCGCCGCCGAGCGCGTCGACAAGGCGCTCGACCCCGACGCGATGGGCAAGGCGGTCGCCGAAAAGCTCGGCCTGCCGCAGCCCCTGCTCTACAGCGACGGCCCGTTCGGCGACATGTATCTGTCGAAGGCGCTCACCGTCGCGCAGCGCAAGGCGGCGATGGCCGAACTGCTCGCCCGCTATCGCGCGCATCCGCAGGTCGAGGCGGTCGTGACCGGCGAGGAACTCGCCAGATATCCGATCTCGAAGCGGTCGCCCGACGTGTGGACCCTGATGGACAAGCTGCGCGCCTCGTACAATGCGCAGCGATCGGGCGATTTCATCGTCGTGCTGAAGCCGCGCGTCACGCCGATCCCCGAATCGGGCATGGGCTATGTCGCAACGCACGGATCGGTGTGGGACTATGACCGCCGGGTGCCGATCCTCTTCTGGCGCAAGGGGCTCGCCGGATTCGAACAACCGAACGCCGTGATGACGGTGGACATCCTGCCGACGCTCGCGTCGGTGATCGGCGTGCCGCTCGACGCGGGCAAGATCGACGGGCGCTGCCTCGACCTCCTTTCGGGGCCAGAGAGCAGCTGCCGCTAAGCAAAGAAGAAACAGGACGAGATGACGAAGAGTTTGGCGAATTTCACCGGGCGGATGCTGCTGGTCGGGTGCGGCAACATGGCGGGCGCGATGCTCGACCGCTGGCTGCAGGCGGGGCTCGATCCGTCGGCGGTCGCGATCGTCGATCCGTTCGCGCAGCCGCGCGCGGGCATTGGCCACTTCGGCTCGCTCGCGGACTGGAAGGCGGCGGGCGGCGCCGCCGACTGGATCATGCTCGGCATGAAGCCGCAGCAGCTCGGCGAGGTTGCCGCCGACCTCGCCCCCATCGTCACCGACGACATCCATCTCCTCTCGATCCTCGCGGGCGTCTCGCTCGCGGATCTGGCGCAGCGCTTTCCCGATGCGCGGGCGCAGGTGCGCATCCTGCCGAACCTTGCGGCGCGGATCGGCGCCGGCGTGTCGGCGGTGGCCAGCCTCGGCGACGCCGATGCGGCGGCGGTCGATGCGTTGCTTGCGCCGCTGGGGACCATTGTCGCGCTTGCCGACGATATGACGATGGATCTCGTCACCGCCTTCACCGGCAGCGGCCCGGCGTTCGTGTTCCGGCTGATCGAATCCTATGCAGCGGCGGGCGAACGTCTCGGCCTGTCGCCGGACGACGCGCTCAAACTGGCGACCGCGACCTTCGGCGGCGCCACCGCGCTGCTCGCCGAAAGCGGCGAGAAGCCGGGCGCGTTGATCGCGCAGGTGGCGAGCAAGGGCGGGACGACGCAGGCGGGCCTCGACGTGCTCGACAGCGACGGCCAGCTCGCCGCGCTGCTCACCAATGTGCTGCGCGCCGCGCGCGACCGCGGCCGCGAACTCGCCGACATCGCGCGCGGCGACGCCTAGAGTGTTTTCAAGTCAGGTGGAATCACCTGACGACCCGGAAAACACGGCAAAACAAGAATCTGGAGTGCCGGTTTTGATTCAATCAAAACCGAACGCACTCTAGTTTTCGGTCCCCAGCTTCGCAGCGCGGGCGCGGTCGCGCGGCGTCATCAGCGCTTCGTTGACGTGCCAGAAGCCGGTGACCGCCTGCTGCCCCGCGTGGGTATAGGCGCGGCTCATCGCGTCGCGCAGCGGCTGGAAGATCGCAGCTTCGACCGCGCGACCGGCGGCGGTCAGGCGTAGCTCCTTTTGCCGGCGGTCGCGGTTGCCCGGGCGCGTCGCGAGGAAATCGCGCGCCTCAAGCTCCTTCACGACACGGCCGAGCGATTGTTTGGTGATCCCGAGCAGGCCGAGCAGGTCGGAGATCGTGAGCCCCGGCGCGCGCGCAATGAAGTAGAGCGCGCGGTAATGCGCCCGGCCCAGCCCGTTTTCGGCCAGCCGCGCGTCGGTCGCGCGCCATAGCGCGCCATGACCGAAAAACAGATATTCGATCCCGCGACGCACTTCCTCTTCGCGCAAGAAAAGGGCAGAAGCAGCGGGAACTTGTGAAAGAAAATTTTCATCCGGCATGGCGACTACCGTTGCGCGCGCGGCGCCTCTTTGGCAAGAGGCGCGCATATTTCGCCCCCGAGTCACGTCCCAGATCACAAGGTTCTGCCATGCTTGCTCCCGCTTTTGCCCGCCTGCCGCACCCCAATCCGACGGCGGACGACGTACGCGCGGCGGCGATTGCCGATCCGGTTTTCGGGCGTGTCTTCACCGATCATATGGTCTCGATCCGCTATTCGGACGCGAAGGGCTGGCACGATGCGCAGGTGATGCCGCGCGGGCCGCTGCTGCTCGATCCGGCGACGGCGGTGCTGCATTATGCGCAGGAAATCTTCGAAGGGCTGAAGGCGTACCGGCTCGATGACGGCTCGATGGCGCTGTTCCGCGTCGAGGCAAATGCCGCACGCTTCAACGCCAGCGCGCGGCGGATGGCGATGGCCGAAATGCCCGAGGACCTGTTCATCGGCGCGGTGAAGGCGGCGGTCGAGGCCGACGCGGACTGGTTTCCGCCGGTCGATGGCGGCGCGCTGTACCTCCGCCCGTTCATGTATGCGAGCGAGGTGTTCCTGGGCGTCAAGCCGGCGTCGGAATATCATTTCCTCGTCATCGTCTCGCCGGTCGGCAATTATTTCAAGTCGGGCGCCCCCGCGGTGTCGCTGTGGGTGTCGGAGGATTATACGCGCGCTGCGCCGGGCGGCACCGGCGCCGCCAAATGCGGCGGCAACTATGCCGCGAGCCTGATCGCACAGCGGGAAGCGATCGCCAAGGGGCACGACCAGGTCGTCTTCCTCGACGCCGCCGAACATCGCTGGATCGAGGAACTGGGGGGCATGAACATGTTCTTCGTGTTCGACGACGGCAGCATCGTCACCCCGCCCCTGACCGGCACGATCCTGCCCGGCATCACCCGCGATGCGATCATCACGCTGGCGAAGGACGCCGGCCTGGCGGTGCGCGAGGAGCCCTATTCGATCGACCAGTGGCAGGCCGATGCGACAAGCGGTCGGCTGACCGAAAGCTTCGCCTGCGGCACCGCCGCGGTGGTGACCCCGGTCGGCAAGGTGACGCGTGGGCAAGCGAGCTTCACCATCGGCGCAGGCGGTCCCGGGCAGGTCACGACGACGCTGAAGGACAAGCTGGTCGGCATCCAGCGCGGCCTCGCGCCCGACCCTCATGGCTGGGTCACGCGGCTCTAAGGGCTGCCTTGCAATCGGCGACCGCGCGTTCTAGAGCGCGCGTCGCACCGGCGCGTTGGGGCGTAGCCAAGCGGTACGGCAGCGGTTTTTGGTACCGCCATGCGCAGGTTCGAATCCTGCCGCCCCAGCCAGCCGGTGTTTTTACGAGCGCCCGTTAGCCCTCAGGGCGTTTCACCTGACGACGTCAAAACGCGGATGCCGGGCGCGACCCGGGCCTGCCCGGCGCAAGGCCGGCCGGGAAACGCATCGCGCATCCCGGTTCGGCCTTTGACGGCGCGACCTGTCGTTGTCGTGCGCTGCGATCGATTTTGGGCATCCGCCCATTGACCGGTGCGCGCGGGGCGTTCAGCTTCGCTTGCTGCGGCAACTCGATCAAGGTTTGGCGATGGCGAATTCGATGCTCCGACGATTTTCCCTGTCCATCGGAACGCCGGGCATGGCGCTGTCGCTGCTCGCGCTTGCCGCCTGCAACGACGGTGCGCCGGGCGAAAAGACCGCGGTGGTGGCCGGTGCCTCGCGGCAATGCCCCGGAATCGCCGATACGCCCGTGAAGCTGGCGGGCGGCACCTTCGATATGGGCGAGGATGATGTCTATGACGAGGAAGGGCCGGTGCGGAGGACGACGGTCCGCGGCTTCTGGATCGACCCGCACGAGGTGACGAACCGCCAGTTTGCGGCGTTTGTGAAAGCGACCGGCTATGTCACGGTCGCCGAGAAGCCCGTCGATCCCAAACAGTTCAAGGTCCCCGCCGACCGGATTCCGCCCGACATGCTGAAGCCGGGATCGGCGGTCTTCACGCCTCCCGACTTTCCGTCGAACCGCTACACCGACTGGTGGAAATATGTCCCCGGCGCGAACTGGAAAAAGCCCTACGGGCCGCAGGGCCCCGATCAGGCGCCGAACGAGCCGGTCGTCCATCTCGCGTGGGATGACATGATCGCCTATGCGAAATGGGCGGGGGGGCGCATTCCGACCGAAGCCGAATGGGAATATGCCGCGAGCGCGGGTGAGCGGTCGAAGAATGTCCAGCCCGAGGAGGCGAACAGCTGGCAGGGCGCCTTCCCCAACTACAATGCCGAAAGCGACGGCTTCAAGGGGATTGCGCCCGTCGGCTGCTACAAGCCGAACGCCAACGGCCTGTACGACATGGTCGGCAATGTCTGGGAAGTGACGGCCGATTTCTTCCGTCCGGGTCACGACCCGAAGGACAGCAACGACCCGAAAGGGCCGGACGAGGGCAGCGCCTATGACCCGCTCAATCCGGGGATGCCATCGCGCACGGTAAAGGGCGGCAGCTATCTGTGCGCCCCGAATTATTGCCAGCGCTATCGTCCCGCCTCGCGGCAGGGGCGTGATCCCGGGATGGGCACCAGCAATGTCGGCTTCCGCCTGGTGTATGACAAGGCGCCGGCCAGCTGATGCCGGGCAGGCCGGTCCGCGCGGCGCTCACGATGCTGGCGACAGGAAGGGCGATCCGAAATATCGCGCCTTTATCCCCCGTCCGCCGCGCTTGGCGGCCGCGACGGGGGAACAGGTTGTTTGTGCACGATGAGAACAATAGGTGAACATAGTTGCTTTGTCAACAGGGCGGGACGGCCCGCGAACAGGTTGACGGCGACGGCACTTTGCTGCCTAGCGGCGGCGAACGCAGAAGAAGGGAATGGGGAATGACGCCGCAAATCAGTTTTGACCTTACAGGGCGCGTCGCGCTCGTCACCGGCGCCTCGTCGGGCCTCGGCGCCGGCTTTGCCAAGGTGCTCGCGGCGGCGGGGGCCAAGGTGGTTCTCGCGGCGCGCCGTGCCGACCGGCTCGCCGAACAGGTGGCCGAGATCGAGGCGGCAGGCGGGCAGGCGATCGCCGTCAGCCTCGACGTGACCGACGAAGCGTCGACGAAAGCGGCGTACGATGCCGCCGAAGCCGCGTTCGGCACGGTCGACACGATCATCGCCAACGCGGGCGTCGCAACCGAAAAAATGGCGTTCGGGCTGAGCGTCGAGGATGTTGACGGGCTGTTGGCGGCGAACGTCCGCGGCGTCTTCCTGACGGTCACCGAGGGCGCGAAGCGGCTCGACGCTGCGGGTAGCCGCGACAAGCAGAACGGACGCATCGTCATCATCGGATCGATCACCGCGGACAAGGTGTTCCCCGCGACCTCGGTCTATGGTGCGACCAAGGCGGCGGTGCGGCATCTGGGCAAGGCGCTGGCGCGCGAATGGGCGCGGCGCGGGATCAGCGTCAATGTGATCCAGCCCGGCTATTTCGAATCCGAAATGACCGCGGTGCTTTTCGAAAGCGAGGTCGGGGCGCAGATGGTCAAGAGCTTCCCGCGTCAGCGGACGCGGCCGCCGAGCGATCTGCACGCGCCGCTGCTCATGCTCTGCTCGGACGCGGCGCTCGGGATCACCGGCACCGTGATCACCGTCGATGACGGACAGACGCTTTGAGCGGCGAACTGCTGATCGAGGCGCGCGGGGCGATCGAGGTCGCGACGCTCAACCGCCCGGAGCGCCTCAACGCGCTGAACGGGGGCCTGGTCGACGAACTCAACGCCTATTTTGGCGGGCTCGCCGGCCGCGGCGAGGTGCGCGTCGTGATTCTCCGTGGAGCGGGACGCGGCTTCTGCGCGGGCCTCGATATCCAGGAGGACCGGTCGGGCGACGAGACGCCGGTGCTGCGCACGCTCCGCACCCAGACGAGCATCGGCAACATCTACCGCAAGATGCGCGCCTGTCCGCAACCGATCATCGCGCTCGGCCATGGCGCCGCGGCGGGCGGCGGCCTGTCGCTGCTGCTGGCGTCGGACGTGCGCTATGCGACGCCCGATTTCCGCTGCAACGCCGCCTATATCCGCATCGGGCTTGGCGGCTGCGACATGGCGTCGAGCTATTTCCTGCCGCGTCTCGTCGGGGCGAGCCTCGCCTCGGAGATGATCCTGACCGGGCGCTTCATCGACGCCGAACGGGCGCTGCGCGCGGGGCTGGTCAGCGAGATTGTCGAACCGGACGTGCTGCTGGATCGCGGGCTGGCGCTCGCCGACGAGATGCTGGCGACAAGTCCCCATGGATTGCGGCTGTCGAAGCAGGCGCTGAACCTCAATATCGACGCGCAAAGCCTTGATGCCGCGATGGCGATCGAGGACCGGCAACAGGTGATCCTTGCGGCGACCGAAGACCATCGCGAGGCGCTGGCCGCCTTCCTCGAAAAGCGCGCCCCTGAATATCGCGAACGCTAGACGGCACCCATTGACTCCCCGATATATTGACATATCAAGTGCCAATATAAAGGCGGGGAGAGAAGCAATGGCGGTGCCTGTCCGGGCCAGAGGGGTGCCGGGTCGCAAAGGCAGGTCCGGATACGCTGCCAGTGTCGTTTCAGCTGCCCTGCTCGCGGCGGCGCCGATGGTGGTCCATGCCACTCCGGCGCCGCCGCGCCATCCCAATATCGTGATTCTGCTCGCCGACGACTGGGGGTTCAGCGATGTCGGTTCGTTCGGCGCCGAAATCGCGACGCCGAACATCGACGCGCTCGCGATGGCGGGGATGCGTTTTTCGAACTTCCACGTCGCCGGATCCTGCTCGCCGACGCGTGCGATGCTGCAGACCGGGGTGATGAATCACCGCAACGGGCTCGGCAACATGCCCGAGACGATTCCCGACGCGCATCGCGGCAAGCCCGGTTACGACACAGTGATGAATTTCCGCGTCGTGACGGTCGCGCAGCTTCTGAAGGTGGCGGGATATCGTACCTATCTGACCGGAAAATGGCATCTCGGCAGCGATCCGAGGCGGCTGCCGCATGCACGCGGCTATGACCGCGCCTACAGCCTCGCCGATGCGGGCGCCGACAATTTCGAACAGCGCCCGATCGAGGGCATGTATGCGACGGCGGCGTGGACGGAGAATGGCAAGCCCGCGACCTTGCCCAGGGATTATTATTCGTCGCATTTCGTCGTCCAGAAGATGATCGATTATATCGAGGCCGACCGCGCGAGCGGCAAACCCTTCCTCGCTTCGGTCAATTTCCTCGCCAACCATATTCCGGTCCAGGCGCCCGACAGCGATATCGCGCGCTATGCCGCGATGTACAAGGATGGCTGGACCGCACTGCGCGAGGCGCGGGCAAAGCGCGCGGCGGCGCTCGGCATCATGCCGCCGGGCGCGCCGATGGTGACGATGGCGACCACGCCCGACTGGGCGAAACTCGACGCAGAAGAACGCGCGGCGGCGATCCGCGTGATGCAGGCCTATGGCGGTATGGCGACCGCGATGGACCGCGAGATCGGTCGGCTGGTCGCGCATCTCAAGGCCACCGGCGATTATGAGAATACGATTTTCGTCTTCCTGTCCGACAATGGCCCCGAACCGACCGATCCGTTCAACCGGACGATCAACCGGCTGTTCCTCAACAGCAAATATGACACTTCGACCGCGAATATCGGCCGACGTGGCAGTTTCAGCGCGATCGGGCCCGGCTGGGCGAGCGCGACGGCCTCGCCGCTGTCGGGTTACAAGTTCACCGCATCCGAGGGCGGGCTGCGCGTCCCGCTCATCATCGCCTGGCCGGGGCATCCGCAAATCCGCGCCGGAACGATCAACGACGGCTTCGCGCATGTCACCGACATATTGCCGACCCTTCTCGACCTCGCGGGAGTGACGGGGCAACAGGGCAGGTGGGAGGGCCGGCCGGTCGAGAGCATCGTCGGGCGCAGTCTGGTGCCGATGCTGGCGGGCGCGGAGGGCAGCGTCCATGGCGACACGCCGCTCGGCTATGAACTGTCGGGCAATGCCGCGCTGTTCCGTGGCGATTACAAGCTGGTGCGCAACCTTGCGCCGACCGGCGACGGGACATGGCGCCTCTTCAATCTCAAGGCCGACCCCGGCGAGACGAACGACCTGTCGGCGGCGATGCCCGATCGCTTCGCCGCGATGCGCGCCGACTATGCCAACTATGCCAAGGCGAACGGCGTTCTGGAGATGCCCGCGGGCTATACCGCCGACGAGCAGATCAATCGCTATGCGTTCGAACGGCAGGGCAAGCCCCGCCTGATCCGTTTCGCGACATGGGTGGGCGGGATCGGGATTGCGATCGGCGGACTGCTGTGGTGGCGCCGCCGGCGGCGGCGCGTTTAGGCGACGCTTGCGACCAGCGCTTCGACCGTCCGTTCGACCACTGCGCTCGCATCCTCGACCGACAGCGCCTGGTCCTGCCGGATCGCGCGCCAGCTCTGGAACGACAGCGCCGAGCACAGAGCCTCGACGAAATAACGGTCGCCACGCACCGCGGCGGGCAGCAGGCGCAGAACAAATTCCCGCTCCAGCGCCACCACCTGCCCATATTGGGCCATCAGATAGGGCGACTGGTACCGTTTGACGTTCGCGGCGAGGCGGAAGGGCAGCATCATCTCGAACACCCGCGCGCGCCGACGCGTCAGATCGCGCAGCTTGATGCGCCAGTCATCGCCGCGATAGGCTTCGCTGATGACCGGCCAGATGCGCTCGCCGACGATCTTCGAAATCTCGCGATAGAGCGCATCCATATCGTCGAAGTGACGGAACACGGTGCGCAGGCCGACGCCCGCCTCTTCGGCGACGCGCGCCGCGCTGGGGGTCAGGTCGCCGTTTTCGATAAGCGCCATCATCGCGGCGACGATGCGCTTGTGGTTCGACCGGCCGCGCTCGCGCCGGCCGTCGATGCGCGGTTCGGCCTTGCCGACGATCTGTTCGATTTTGGCCCTGTCGCCCATGTCTCCTCCGCTGGACCAGCTCGAACAGCGGGTCAAGAGTCGTGTTCAGGGTCCTGACCCTAACCATCTTGCGCGTCCATCAATATAATGACACATATAGTGCCATAATATTCTGACCAAGACCAGCGGGTGGGAGATGGACGGACAGGGGCTGCTCTTCGCGGCGATTTGGGGCGGCGCCTTGCTGCTTTGGCTTGCCTTTCTGGCCTTCTATGATGGCCTGCGCCGCCCGTTGCGGCGCGACGAGATCGACGCCTTCCTGGCGACGCTGGGCCCGCGCATGGGCGAGACCGGCAACGACAGTGCGCGATTGCGTGCCTTCCTCGAGGCGGACGACGGGCGCGAGTTCGTGATGCTCAACCTCGTGCGCACGCGCCCCGGCCCGGTCACCGATCCCGCCAGCGGCGAGACGCGCGAGGGGAGCGAGTGGCTGCGGCGCTATTCGGACCCCTTCGTGCGCGGCCTCATCGCGCGCGGCGGGCACCCGCTGTTCGTCGGGCGCAAGGTCGGCGGCTATATCGACGCGTGGAACACCGCCGAAGACCCCGGCTGGTCCTTGGTCGGCACGATGCGTTACCGCAGCCGCCGCGATCTTGTCCGCATGGCGAGCGATCCCGCGTTTCGCGAAGTGCACCCGAATAAATCGCTGGGGATCGAGAGCACATTCTCCTTCCCGACCCAGCGGCAGGTCGCCTTTTACGCCAGCCCGCGCGTGACGATGTTTCTGTTGCTGATGCTTGCAGCCGCGCTGACGCACATCGCGGTTCTGACGTTCGGTTGGGGAGGGACGGCATGAAGAAAAGATGGCTGGCGCTCGGGCTGGTCGCGCTGGTTGGCGCGGGCGGCTATTGGACATTTCAGGAGAATAAATACCGTCTCCCCGGCCTTTTGCAGGACTGGCGCGATCCGGTGCAGGACAATCGCCCGGTCGTCTGGCAGCAGGGGCCGAAGACCGCGCCCGCGGGCACGCGGCCGCCGAACATCGTCCTGATCGTCGTCGACGACATGGGCTGGAACGACATCAGCCTGAACGGCGGCGGGGTCGCCGGCGGGATCGTCAAGACCCCCAACATCGACGCGATCGCGCGGCAGGGCATGAACTTCACCACCGCCTATGCCGCGAACGCGACCTGCTCGCCGTCGCGCGCGGCGATGATGACGGGGCGCTATGCGACCCGCTTCGGCTTCGAATATACCGCCGTGCCCGTGCAATTTTCGGAGAACCTTGCCCATGGCGACGGCGTCGGGCCGTTGAAGGCGGTGTTCCACAAGGAGCTGATTACCCCCGACATCCCCGATTATCCGGACATGGGCGTGCCCGCGAGCGAAGTCACGATCGCCGAGGCGGTGAAGGCGGCGGGCTATCACACGATCCATATCGGCAAATGGCATCTCGGCGAGGCGCCCGGGCTGCAGCCGCAGGCGCAGGGCTTCGACGAGAGCCTTGCCATCCTTGCGGGTGGCGCGATGTTCCTGCCCGAGGACGATCCGGATACGGTGAATGCGAAACTGCCGTGGGATCCGATCGACCGCTTCATCTGGGCGAACCTCCGCCACGCGGTGACCTTCAACGGCAGCAAGCGCTTTCACCCGAAGGGGCATATGACCGACTATTTCGCCGACGAAGCGATTGCCGCGATCGAGGCGAACAGGAACCGGCCCTTTTTCATGTATCTCGCCTTCAACGCGCCGCACACGCCGCTGCAGGCGACGAAGGAGGATTATGCGAAGCTGCCGCAGATCAAGGACCACAAGACGCGCGTCTATGGCGCGATGATCGCGCAGCTCGACCGGCGGATCGGCGACGTGATGGCCAAGCTGAAGGCGGCGGGGATCGACGACAACACCCTCGTCATCTTCACCAGCGACAATGGCGGCGCCTGGTACACCGGCATCCCGAACCTCAACGCACCCTATCGCGGGTGGAAGGCGACCTTCTTCGAGGGCGGCATCCGCACCCCCTTCTTCATGCGCTGGCCGGCGAAGATCGCGCCGGGATCGACCCGCGCCGACATGACGGGGCACATCGACATCTTCTCGACCATCGCCGCTGCGGCGGGCGCGAAGGTGCCGACCGACCGCGTCGTCGACAGCGAGAATATCCTTGGCGGTCCGGCGAAGCGGCAGGCGCTGTTCTGGCGCTCGGGCGATTATCGCGCGGTGCGCATGGGCGACTGGAAGCTGCAGGTGACGAAGCGGCCCGAAAAGGTACGGCTGTACAATCTCGCCAACGACCCGACCGAGCAGGTCGACCTGTCGGCAAGCGATCCGGTGCATGTCGCGCAGCTTCGCGCGATGCTGGAGGCGCAGAACAAGGGGATGGCGAAACCGATCTGGCCGGGGCTGATCGAGGGGCCGGTGCGCATCGACGTGCCGCTCAACGCGCCGTGGAAGGACGGGCAGGACTATATCTACTGGACCAACTGATCGCGGATGAAGGCCGCGACCAACGGCGCGTCTGCCGATGGCGGACTGTCCCCCGCCCGGTCGATCAGCAGCGCGTCGTCCTTTGCCAGGTGGATCGTATCGGCGCCGACGGTGACCGGGGCGGTGCCGGTCGCCAACAGCAGCAGCCTGTCCGCTGCCTTTGGCCCCGACCATCGTTCGAGGATTGCGGAAGCCCTCCCGCGCCGCGTCATGATGTTCAGCGCAGAGCACGGGCCGCCAAGCGGCCTGGCGCGAACGGCCTCCTCGCCGCCGAACAGCAGCGCGGGCGATCCAGGGTGAAGCCGTTGCTCTCCCCGGTCACCCACGTCGATCAGCAAATCGCCGCGAAGCAGCAGGAAGGCGCGATCGACGCCAGGAAAGGCCGAGAAGGGTCCCGCTTTCTCTATCGTCGCGATGCTCGCGCGCCACAGGAAGTCCGCGTCGCCCGCGCCGTCCGGAAAGACCATGATATCGCGCGTGACCCCGCCGCCATTCTTCCACGGCCGCACGACGCGGTCCTTCGCCCGCAGGAGTCTGCCGCCCGCCATCAGAGGATGCCGGGCAGGTCCAGTCCCTTCTCGCGCGCGCAGTCGAGGGCGATGTCGTAACCCGCGTCGGCGTGGCGCATCACGCCGCTGGCGGGGTCGTTCCACAGCACGCGTTCGAGCCGCTTCGCCGCCTCGGGGGTGCCGTCGGCGACGATCACCATGCCGCTGTGCTGCGAATAGCCCATGCCGACCCCGCCGCCGTGGTGGAGCGAGACCCAGGTCGCGCCCGACGCGGTGTTGAGCAGGGCGTTGAGCAAGGGCCAGTCGCTGACCGCGTCGCTGCCATCGCGCATCGCCTCGGTCTCGCGGTTGGGGCTCGCGACCGATCCAGAGTCCAGATGGTCGCGGCCGATCACCACCGGCGCGCTCAACTCGCCCGACGCGACCATCTCGTTGAACGCGAGGCCGAGGCGGTGGCGATCGCCGAGCCCGACCCAGCAGATGCGCGCGGGCAGCCCCTGAAACTTGATCTTCTCGCGCGCCATGTCGAGCCAGTTGTGGAGATGCTGGTTGTCGGGCAGCAGTTCCTTCACCCTGGCGTCGGTCTTGTAGATGTCCTCGGGATCGCCCGACAGCGCCGCCCAGCGGAACGGGCCGATGCCGCGGCAGAAGAGCGGGCGGACATAGGCGGGGACGAAGCCCGGGAAGTCGAAGGCGTTTTCGACGCCCTCGTCCTTTGCCATCTGTCGGATATTGTTGCCATAGTCGGTGGTCGGGACGCCGGCGGCTTGCAGGTCGAGCATCGCGCGCACATGCACCGCCATCGATGCCTTGGCGGCTTTCGACACGGCAGCGGGATCGCTTTCGCGCTTCGCAAACCACTCGTCGAGGCTCCAGCCCGCGGGGAGGTAGCCGTTGACCGGATCGTGCGCCGAGGTCTGGTCGGTGAGCAGGTCGGGGCGAATGCCGCGGCGGACCATCTCGGGCAGCACCTCGGCGGCGTTGCCGAGCAGGCCGACCGACACCGGCTTGCCCTCGGCGTGAGATGCCTCGATCATCGCGATGGCTTCATCGATGCTGTAGGCCTGCTTGTCGAGATAGCCGGTGCGCAGGCGCATTTCGATGCGGCTCGGCTGGCATTCGATCGCGAGGCAGCTCGCGCCCGCCATCACCGCCGCGAGCGGCTGCGCGCCGCCCATCCCGCCGAGCCCCGCGGTAAGCAGCCAGCGGCCCTTGAGGTCGCCGCCATAATGCTGGCGGCCCATCTCGACGAAGGTTTCGTAAGTGCCCTGCACGATGCCCTGGCTGCCGATGTAGATCCAGCTCCCGGCCGTCATCTGGCCGTACATCATCAGGCCTTTTTTATCGAGCTCGTGGAAATGCTCCCAATTCGCCCACTCGGGGACGAGGTTCGAATTGGCGAGCAGGACGCGCGGCGCATTCTCGTGGGTGCGGAAGACGCCGACCGGCTTGCCCGACTGGATCAGCAAGGTCTCGTCGCCTTCGAGCCGTTTGAGCGTCTCGACGATCTTGTCATAGCTTTCCCAATCGCGCGCGGCGCGGCCGATCCCGCCATAGACGACGAGTTCGTGCGGCGCCTCGGCGACATCGGGATGCAGATTGTTCATCAGCATCCGCATCGGAGCTTCGGTGAGCCAGCTTCTGGCGGTAATTTCGGGGCCGGTCGCGGGGCGGATCACGCGGCTGTTGTCGAGACGGGTCATTATCGTCCTTTCGCAAAATCGAGGGTTGCGGCGATCACCTGCTCCAGCACGGGGCGGATCGCGGGGTCGGGGTCCAGCGGGGAGGGCCAGTTGGCGTGGGTGATCGCTTCGGGCTCGGCCATGTAGCCGCGCTGTGCGAGCTCCATCTGGATCGCGTGGATGCCGTCTTCGGGGCGGCCGTAATGGCGCGTCGTCCAGCCGCCCCGGAAGCGGCCGTTGACGACATGGCTGTGCCCGCTCGCGGCGCAGATGTTGGCGACGATGGTTTCGAGCTCGGGGGCCGAGGTCGCGCCGCCGTTGGTGCCGATGTTGAATTGCGGCAGCTCGCCGTCGAACAGGCGCGGGACATGGCTGCGGATCGAATGGGCGTCGTAGAGGACGACACGGCCGTGCGCGGATTTCAGGCGGTCGAGTTCGGCGGTCAGCGTCTCGTGATAGGGGCGATGGTAGAGATTGAGCCGCTGCATGATCTCCGCCTCATCGGGCTGGTCGAAGCGATAGAGCGGATCGCCGTCGAAGGTCGTCGTCGGGCAGAGTTCGGTCGTCGCCTGGCCCGGATAGAGCGACGCGCCCGAGGGATCGCGGTTCATGTCGATCACGCTGCGCGAGATATCGGTCGCGACCAGCGTTGCGCCCATGTCGGCAGCGAAGGCGTAGAGATCGGCGATCCACCAGTCGGTGTCGATCCGCGCGTGCCAGGGCGACACGAACTGCTCGTCGAGCCCCGCGAGCCCGGTGCCGCCGTGCGGGAAGGCGATGACGAGCGGCGCGTCGCCGCGCTGGACGCGCAGCCAGTCCATCAGCCGACGCCCGGCAGGTCGGCGGGCACTGCCGCGACGAGGCTGCCGCTGCGGATCAGCGCAGTCGCGGCCTCCATGTCGGGATGGAAATGCCGGTCGTCTTCGAGCGTCGGGACCGCAGCGCGGAGATGCTTGCGCGCGGCTTCGAGTGCGTCGCTCGATGTAAGCGGTGCATGGAAATCGATGCCCTGGCACGCCGCGAGCAGTTCGATGCCGATCACCGCGCTGGCATTGTCGGCCATGTCGAGCAGGCGGCGCGCGCCGTGCGCGGCCATCGAGACATGATCTTCCTGATTGGCGCTGGTCGGGATCGAATCGACGCTGGCGGGATAGGCGCGCTGCTTGTTCTCGCTGACCAGTGCGGCGGCTGTCACCTGCGGGATCATGAAGCCCGAGTTGAGCCCGGGGCGCGGGGTCAGGAAGGCGGGAAGCCCCGACAGCGCCGGATCGACGAGCATCGCGATGCGGCGTTCGGATATCGAGCCGATTTCGCACAGCGCCAGCGCAATCATGTCGGCGGCGAAGGCGACGGGCTCGGCATGGAAATTGCCGCCAGACAAGGCCTCGTCGGTCTCGGCGAAGATCAGCGGATTGTCCGAGACGCCGTTGGCTTCGATGCCGAGCGTCGTTCCCGCCTGCCGCAACAGGTCGAGCGCGGCGCCCATCACCTGCGGCTGGCAGCGGAGGCAGTAAGGATCCTGCACGCGCGGATCGCCCTCCGCGTGTGAGGCGCGGATCGCCGATCCCGCCATCAGCGTGCGCAGCGCGCCACCGACCTCGCGCTGGCCCGCATGACCGCGCAGCGCGTGGATGCGCGGATCGAACGGCGCGTCGGAGCCCTTGGCGGCCTCGGTCGAGAGCGCGCCGGCGACGAGCGCCGAGCGGAAGACGGTCTCGGCGCGGAACAGGCCGGCGAGGGCGTTGGCGGTCGAAAATTGCGTGCCGTTGAGCAGCGCGAGGCCTTCCTTCGGGCCGAGGTCGAGCGGCACGAGCCCCGCCGCTGCGAGCGCGTCGGCGGCTGACAATGCCTTGCCGTCGACCTCGATTTGGCCGACGCCGATCATTGCGGCGGCCATATGCGACAGCGGCGCCAGATCGCCGCTTGCCCCGACCGAGCCCTGCGACGGCACGACCGGGGTCAGTCCCTGCGCCAGCATCGCCTCGAGCATCGCGACCGTCGTGCGCTGCACGCCCGAGGCGCCCATACCGAAGCTCGCGAGCTTCAGCGCCATCATCAGTCGCACGACCTTCGCGGGCGACGGCGCGCCGGTGCCCGCGGCGTGGCTGAGCACGATATTGCGCTGGAGCGTCGCCAGATCGTCTTCGGCGATCCGCACGCTGGCGAGCTTTCCGAAACCGGTGTTGATGCCATAGACCGGGGCGCCTTTGGCGACGATCCGGGCGACCGCGGCGGCGCTCGCGTCGATGGCGTCCCACGCACCGGTATCGAGAGCAACGGTCGCGCCCTCGTAGATTGCGCGCCAGTCGGCCAGCGTCGTTGCGCCGGGGCGGATGATAATCTTGCTCATTGTCCCATCCAGATTCGAGTGTGCAGCGGGTTGAAGCCGATCCGGCCGACGAGGTCGGCGGGCCGTTCGATGTCCCAGATCGCGAGGTCGCAATGCTTGCCGACCTCGAGCGTCCCGACCATTTCCTGCATTCCCAGCGCCTGCGCCGCGTGGCGCGTCACGCCGAGCAGGCATTCCTCGACGGTGAGCCCGAACTGCACCGCCGCCATGTTCATCGTCAGCAGGATCGAGGTCAGCGGCGAGGTGCCGGGGTTGCAGTCGGTGGCGAGCGCGATCGGCACCCCCGCGGTGCGCAGCGCGGCGACCGGTGGCAGTCTGGTTTCGCGGAGGAAATAAAAGGCGCCGGGAAGCAGCATCGCGACCGTCCCGGCCTCGGCCATCGCCGCAATCCCCGCATGATCGAGATGTTCGAGATGATCGGCCGACAGCGCGCCATGGCGCGCCGCGAGCGCGGCGCCATGCTGGTTCGAAAGCTGTTCGGCGTGGAGCTTGACGGGCAGGCCATGCTTCTTCGCCGCCGCGAACACACGTTCGGTCTGCGCAGGGGTGAAGCCGATAGTCTCGCAAAAGGCATCGACCGCGTCGGCAAGCCCTGCCGCGGCGATCGCGGGCATCATTGTCTGACAGACGAGGTCGATATAGCCGTCGGCATCGTCCGCATATTCGTGCGGCAGCGCGTGGGCGCCGAGGAAGGTCGTGCGCACCGTCACGGGCCTTACCTCGCCGAGAATGCGGGCGGCGCGGAGCATCTTGGCCTCGTCTTCCGCCGAGAGGCCGTACCCCGACTTGATTTCGATGGTGGTCACCCCCTCGGCGATCAGCGCGTCGAGGCGGGGGAGGGCGCTCGCGACCAGATCGGCCTCGCTCGCCGCGCGCGTCGCGTGGACGGTCGACACAATGCCGCCCCCGGCGCGCGCGATCTCTTCATAGAAGGCGCCCCGCTGGCGCATCTCGAACTCGCCGATGCGGTCGCCCGCGAAGACCAGATGCGTGTGCGGATCGATCAGGCCGGGGGTGATCCAGCGCCCGTCGCAATCGATCGTCTCACGCGCCGCCGGCGCATCGACCATCGACCCGGCATAGGTGATCGTTCCCGCCGCCATGCCGACTGCGCCATGCTCGATGACGCCGAGGCCGGGCACGCCGCTCTGCATCGTAGCAAGGCGGGCGTTGGTCCAGAGCCTTTCGCACTTCATGCCAGCCTCTCCTGCTTGCTGACGGCGACTCAATTATGTATATACATTAATGGAAGACGCGGTACGATGTCCAGATGGGATGTGCGATGGCGCTTTGGTGCGAACAGGCATGGCTGGCGGAAGGTTGGCGGAACAATGTCCGCCTCGGCCTTGATAACGGGCGGATTTCCTCGATCGAGATCGGGGTGGACGCAGCGCCGGGCGACGAGCGCCATGCGATCCTGCTTCCGGCGCTCCCCGATCTGCACAGCCACGCCTTTCAGCGCGGAATGGCGGGCCTCGCCGAGTGCGCGGGGACCGGCGACGACAGTTTCTGGACGTGGCGCGAGGTGATGTACCGCTTCGTCGACCGGCTCGATCCCGAGGGGATGCACGCGATCGCCGCGCTCGCCTATGCCGAGATGCTGGAGAGCGGCTTCGCGCGCGTCGGCGAATTTCACTATCTGCATCACGACCCTGAGGGCCGTCCCTATGGCAGTGTCGCGACGATGGCGCAGGCAATCGCGGCGGCGGCGGGAGAGACCGGGATCGCGCTGACGCTGCTTCCGGTCTTCTATGCGCATTCGGGCTTCGGCGGCGCCGCGCCCACGCACGGCCAGCGGCGCTTCGTCAACGATCTCGACGGGTTCGCTGCGTTGCTGGACGGATGCCGCGACGCGGTGTCGGGGCTGGGCGACGCGGTCGTCGGCGTTGCTCCGCACAGCCTGCGCGCCGCGACCGCCGGCGAACTCGCCGAGGTGACGGCGATGGCGGCGGGCGCGCCGATCCACATCCATATCGCCGAGCAACTGCCCGAGGTCGAAGCCTGCCTCGCGTGGAGCGGCGCGCGGCCGGTCGAATGGCTCTACGACCATGCCGATGTCGGCGCCGACTGGTGCCTTGTCCACGCGACCCACATCAGCGAAGGCGAGCGGCGCGCAATTGTCGGGAGCGGCGCGGTCGTCGGCCTTTGCCCGATCACCGAAGCGAACCTCGGCGACGGGCTGTTCCCCGCGCGCGAATTTCTGGCCGAGGGCGGGCGGTTCGGGGTCGGATCCGATTCGAACGTCGAGATCGACGCGGCGGCCGAACTGCGGCTGCTCGAATATGGCCAGCGCCTCTCGCATCGCGGACGCAATTTGCTCGCGAGTGGGGCAGGGCAGTCGACCGGGGCCAGCCTCTATCGCGGCGCGCTGACGGGGGGCGGGCAGGCGCTCGGGCGACCGTCGGCGGGACTTGGCGTCGGCGAGGCAGCGGACATCGTCAGCTTGAAGGCGGACGATCCCACATTCGCCGGGCGCAGCGGCGACGCGATCCTCGACAGCTGGATTTTCGGCGGCGCTGCGCGGCTTGTCGATTGCGTCTGGCGCGGCGGCGTCAAGCGCGTTGCGGGCGGGCGCCATGTCGCGCGCGAGGCGATCGATGCGCGCTATCGCGCCGCGGTCGGGGCGCTGCTCGCATGACCGAAAGCGGCGCCATCCACGCGCGTATCCGCCGCGATATCGAGGCGCGGATCATGTCGGGCGAATGGGCGCCGGGGACGCGCATCCCCTATGAGCATCAACTCATGGCGACCTATGGCTGTTCGCGGATGACGGTGAACCGCGCGCTGCGGATGCTGATGGAGGCGGGGCTGATCGAGAGCCGGCGGCGCGCGGGCACCTTTGTCTCGCACCCGCGTGTCCAGCGCGCCGCGCTCGAAATTCCCGACATTCGCGACGAGGTGGCGGGGCAGGGTGAAAGCTATCGTCTCGACCTCGACCGGCGCGAAATCCGCGTCGCGAGCGAAGAGGACAAGCGCCTGCTCCAGATCGACGGCGGTTCGGTTCTCGCGCTCGAGTGTCGCCACCACGCCGGCGGCCGCGCCTACGCGCTCGAACGGCGCCTGATCAATCTGGCCGCGGTGCCCGAGGCTGCCGAGGTCGATTTCGCGGTCGAACCGCCGGGGTCGTGGCTGCTCTCGCACGTTCCCTGGACCGAGGCCGAGCACCGGATCACCGCGTTCAACGCGGGCGGCAAGGAGCTTGTCGCGCTCGGGATTTCGGCGGGGGCGGCGTGCATGGCGCTCGAACGCTGGACATGGCGCGGCGAGGAACGCATCACCTATGCGCGGCAGGTCTATCCCGGCGACCGCTATGCGCTCGTCGCGCGCTTCCGCCCCTGACAAAGGACAAGACGATGGATTTCTCGCGGCTCGAAACCAGCAGCAAGATCGGCGACGGCTGGATCTATCCCGCGGCGCAGGCGGCGAACAGCGGCTGGCTGGAGGTCGACGCAGAGGCGGGGCACCGCCTCTATTGGGAGGAGTATGGCGCCGCCGACGGCGAGCCGGTGATGTTCCTCCACGGCGGGCCGGGCGGCGCCTGCGCCCCGGACATGGCCCGATTCTTCGACCTGTCGCGCTACCGCGTGATCCTGTTCGACCAGCGCGGCTGCGGCAAGAGCGAGCCCAATGTCGCTGCCGCGGGTCCGGCGGCGGCGCTGCGCAACAACACCACCGCCGACCTGATCGGCGATATCGAGAAGCTGCGCGATGCGCTTCGCATTGCGGGCAAGATGCACGTTTTCGGCGGCAGCTGGGGCTCGACGCTCGCCATGGCCTATGCGATCGAATATCCGCAGCATTGCGCGAGCCTGATCCTGCGCGGCATCTTCCTCGGCGCGTCGGAGGATCTTCGCTATCTCTATCAGGGCAACGCCGCGACCTGGCATCAGGCGCCGCACGCGTTGACCGCGCCCGGCGCCTATATCAGCTATCCCGACGAGTGGGGCGAGCTGTTGTCGGTGCTGACCGTCGAAGAGCGCGCCGACGTGATGGCTTCGTACAAGGCGATCTTCGACATGGTCCCGACGACCGAGGCGGAGCGCGCGAAGCAGTTGCACGCGGCGCTGACCTGGTCGCTGTGGGAGGGGGTGATTTCGAACATGATCCCCGAGGATGCGGCGGCGGGCAAGTTCGGCGACGCCGATTTCGCGCTCTGCTTCGCGCAGATCGAGGCGCATTATTTCGCGAACGACCTGTTCCTTGCGCCCGGTCATCTGCTCGGTGGCGCCGCGACCCTTGCGTCGATCCCGGTGCATATCGTCCATGGCCGTTTCGACCAGGTCTGCCCGCTGACGCAGGCCTCGCGCCTCGTCGATGCGCTGCGCGGTGCAGGGGCGGAACCCGCAACCTACGTCATCACCAACGCCGGGCACAGCGCGATGGAGCGGGAGAATGCCCTCGCGCTGACGGCGATCATGGACGGACTGCCGCCTATCGCTGGATGAGGGACTGGTGCCGGCTGTCAGACTCGAACTGACGACCTACCGCTTACAAGGCGGTTGCTCTACCAACTGAGCTAAGCCGGCGCTGCCCGGCCCTTTGCGTCAAATTATGCCGAAGGTCCAGCCTTCGGTTGCGGCGAGCGCGTTCGACAGCGGCGCAGGCGACCAGGGTGCGGCGTCGCCGGCGATCGCGCGCAGCCACGCGGCGGCGAGCAGCGCGTCGGCGGCATGGTCGCTGACCGGGCCGGACAGGCCGGTCCCGCGCGAACCCAGCGCGGCGAGCGCTGCGTCGAGCTCCGCGCCGTCGCGGATCTTGCTCCGTCCCGCCGCCATTCCCGCCGCGCGGGCGGCGAGGCTGGTATAGATTTCGACCAGCAATGGCCCCCCTGCGGGCACCGGGTCGAGCGGCCAGAGCGGCAGCAGCCCGCGCAGCCGGTGCAGGACGCGCATGCCCGCAAGGCTGGCCTTGCCGACCTGCGCGGCTCCGACGAGGTTGAAATTGCTGACGCTTGCCGCCTGTTTCGTGTCGCGCTGATGGCGTTCGACCCGGCGCAGCCGGCCCGCGCCGCCCTCGAACAGATCGCCGACGTCGCCCTTGGCATGGCGGAAATGCCGCCGCGCCTCGGGATGCGACAGGAAACCGTCGATCCCGAAATGCGGATCGCGGGCCGACAATCGTTCGACGAGCGCCCACAGCGCGGGCAGGTCGGCGGGGCTTTCGCTCCAGTCGGGGAAATAGGCGCCATGATCGGCAAAAGCGAAGGCAGCCGAAAAATCGAAGCCGATCAGCATGTCGGTCCCCGCCGCAGCAACGTCCAACAGCCAGCCCAGCATTTCGGCGCGCGACCAGATATGGCCGGGGCGGACGAGTTCGGGCGCGCCCGCGCCGATCGCCACTGCCAGCGCGATCCCGCGCTGCCGCTCGCCGCGCGCACCCGACCAGTCGATTGCGGCGAAATGAGTGAAGCGGCGCATCGACCGGCCATAGCGCCCTATGGCGCCTTGCACAAAGCGACGCGGCGTCCCACATGCACGCCATGCTGATCGAAACCGAATCGACGCCCAATCCGGCGACGCTCAAATTTCTCCCCGGCCGCGCGGTCATGGAGACAGGAACGCGCGATTTCGCGAGCCCCGAAGAGGCCGAGGCCTCGCCGCTGGCGAGCGCGCTGTTCAAGCTCGGCGATGTGACGGGGGTGTTCTTCGGCCGCGATTTCGTCTCGGTGACGATCGCGCCGGGCGCCGAATGGGCCGATACGAAGCCCGACGTGCTCGGCATCATGATGGACCATTTCCTGGGCGACATGCCGCTGTTCCACCCGGCGAGCGCCGCGGGCTTCAGCGTCCCGGGCGAGGATGAGGGCGGGTTCGCCGACGATCCCGCCGACGCCGACATCATCGACCAGATCAAGGAACTGATCGAGACGCGGGTGCGCCCCGCGGTCGCGAACGATGGTGGCGACATCATCTATCGCGGTTTCGACAAGGGCAATGTGTACCTCAAGATGCAGGGCGCCTGCGCCGGCTGTCCGTCATCGACCGCGACGCTCAAAAACGGCATCGAATCGCTCTTGAAACATTATGTGCCGGAGGTAACGGCGGTTCACGCCGTCTAACCGTTTCAGGAGATCAAGCCGATGAGCGAGCCGCTATCCGACAGCGCCCTCGACCAGCTGTTTCGTACCGCGCGCACCTATAACGGCTATCTCGACAGGCCGGTGTCCGAAGACCATCTGCGTGCGATCTGGGATCTGGTGAAATATGGCCCGACCAGCGCCAACGCGCTGCCGGCGCGGATCGTCTGGTGCGTGTCCCGGCAGGCGAAGGAAAAGCTCGCCGCGCTCGCTTTGCCCGCGAACGCCGAAAAGATCCTGAAAGCGCCGGTCACCGCGATCATCGCGATGGACACCGAATTCTACGAGCATCTGCCCGAACTCTTTCCGCACACCGATGCGCGGAGCTGGTTCGTCGGCAACGAAGCGCTCGCCCACGCGACCGCCTTCCGCAACTCGAGCCTGCAGGGCGCCTATTTCATCCTCGCGGCGCGTGCGCTCGGGCTCGACACCGGGCCGATGTCAGGCTTCAACAACGAAGCGGTCGACGCGGCCTTCTTTGCCGACACGCCCAAGGTGAAGAGCAATTTCATCTCGACGCTCGGCTATGGCGACCCCGCGAGCATCTTCGAGCGCAGCCCGCGCCCCGATTTTGAGCGCTTCAACCGCATTGCCTGACGGCCGATGCCTCGTCATCGACAGCGCCAGCGAGGCCTGTTCGGTCGCGCTGGTCGATGACGGCGTCGTCGCCGATTTTCGCCACGAGCTATTGGGCCGCGGCCATGCCGAGCGGCTTGTCCCGCTGATTGCCGAGTTGGCGGACGGCGGGCGTGCCGCTTCGATCGCGGTCGGTTGCGGGCCGGGAAGCTTCGCCGGGGTGCGCATCGGCGTCGCGGCGGCGCGCGCGCTGGCCCTTGGATGGCAGGTGCCCGTGCATGGTTTTTCGAGCCTTGCGCTGGTTGCGGCCGCTGCGGCCGACGACATCGCGGCGGCGGGCGGCGCGCTGGTGGTGATGGAGGGCGGCCATGGACAATGGTTCGTCCAGCGCTTCGGTGCCGACCTTGAACCGCGGGGCGACCTCCGTTCGCTCCTCCCCGACGAGGCGGTGCGCGAGGGCGATGCGCTGGTCGTCGGCAACCGCGCCGCAGCCTTCGTCGAGCGCCGCGGCTTGGGAACCGCCGTTTCGATGCTGCCCGACGCCCGCGCCTTTGTCCGCCTGCCGGCGGGGGCGCTGTTCGCCGAACCGAGCCCGATCTACGGCCGCGCGCCCGACGCCAAGCCGATGACGTCGACATGAGCGGCGCCATTCGCCTTGCGCCCGCCCGCGTCGGCGATATTGCCGCCGTGATGCGCGTGATGGAGGCGGCGTTCGACCCCGCCTATGGCGAAGCGTGGAGCACCGCGCAGCTCCTCACTCTCTTCGCGCTGCCGTCGGCGCGCGTCGCGGTCGCGTGGGATGGCGATACGCCCTGCGGCTTTTCGGCGGCACGCGTCGCAGGACCGGAGAGCGAGTTGCTGTTGCTCGCGGTCGATCCGGCCCGGCGCGGGCAGGGGATCGGCAAGCGGCTCATCGACGATTGGCTGGCCTGGGCCGAAGAGCAGGGCGCCGACGACTATTTCCTTGAAATGCGCGCGGACAATGATGCCGTGCATTTATACGCCCGCACCGGTTTTACCGAATGCGGACGCCGGCCCCACTATTACCGCGGCGGCGATGGCGTGGTGCGCGACGCGATCACGATGCGGCGATCCTGACAATTCTACGATGTAAGCCGCAAATCGGTGATTGCGGAATTATAACCATAATGGCATGAATCGCCTATTGCCGAAGACAAGGCCCAATATTCGGCATCCTTCTCTTTTGGGGTAGCAGATAAGGAAAATACGATCATGTCGGATCAAGCAGATGCCAATGAAATGCTCGTGACGTTGACTGCCGATATTGTTGCCGCGCATGTCAGCAACAACAGCGTCGCCATTTCGGACCTCGCGCTGCTGATCAACAATGTCCATGCGGCGCTGTCGAACCTCGGCAGTCAGCCCGTCGTCGAGGAAAAGCCCGTCCCTGCGGTGTCGATCCGTGCGTCGGTGAAGCCCGATCACATCGTCTGCCTCGAGGACGGCAAGAAGCTCAAGATGCTGCGCCGCCACCTGATGACGCATTATGGGATGACCCCCGACGATTATCGCGCGAAGTGGGGCCTGCCCGCCGACTATCCGATGGTTGCACCGAACTATGCCGAAAAGCGCCGCGCGCTCGCGAAGGAAATCGGCCTCGGCACCAAGGGGCGCGGCGGCGGACGCAAGCGCCGCAAGGCCTGATCCGTCGGCTTTGAAATCGGAGGGGGCGGGACCGGCGGGTGCCGCCCTTGTTCTATCTGCGGTGCATGCCTATACAGTTGGCACAAGAACAGAAACGACTGCGCCCGGCAGGAAAGGCCCGCATGACCGGTACCATCGACCTTGAAGCATTGTGCCACGAAAAGGGGCTTCGTATCACCGAACAGCGCCGCGTCATCGCGCGCGTGATTTCGGATTCGGAGGATCATCCCGACGTCGAGACGCTTTATGAGCGCGCGTCGAAGATCGACAGCGGCATTTCGATCGCGACCGTCTATCGCACCGTGCGCCTGTTCGAAGAGGCAGGGATCCTCGACCGCCACGATTTCGGCGACGGCCGCTCGCGCTACGAAGCGGCGCCCGAGGCGCACCACGACCATCTGATCGATGTCGAGACCGGCAAGGTCATCGAATTCGTCGATCCCGAGCTCGAGGCGTTGCAGCGCGTCATCGCCGAGCGGCTGGGCTACCGCCTCGTCGACCATCGCATGGAGCTTTATGGCGTCCGGCTCGACCGCAAGGACTGACCCGGCCGAACAGCGCGCCGCGATTGCGGCGGGGTATCCGGCACCGATTTCGCTGAGGGGGAAGGCGCGCATCCTGTGGCGGGTGCTATTGCTGATCCTGACGCTCGTCGTCCTGGTGCCGCTCCACTATCTCTATCGCATTTTCCGCTACGGGTCGCCGTTCCCGAAGCTATTCCTGTTCCTCGCCGCATGGATCGTCGGGGCGCGCGTGACCACGCACGGGACGCCGCTGCGCCGCGACGTCTTCTTCATCTCCAACCATGTCAGCTGGGTCGATATCCTCGCGCTGGCGGGTGCGAGCGGGACCGCCTTCGTCGCCAAGGCCGAACTGGGGAGGGTGCCGGTGATCGGCTGGCTCTGCCGCCTCAACCGCACCGTGTTCGTCAGCCGCGAAGATCGCGGCGGGGTTGCCGACCAGATCAACCTGCTGCGCGAGGCGCTCGCCGACAACTGGTCGGTGACCGTTTTTCCCGAGGGGACGACCACCGACGGTCAGTCGCTGCTGCCGTTCAAGACCTCGATGATGCAGGTGCTCGATCCGCCGCCGCCCGCGGTGCTGGTTCAGCCGGTGATGCTCGACTACGGCCCGATTGCCGAATGGATCGGCTGGATCGGGGTCGAGCAGGGCATCGACAACGCCAGGCGCATCCTCGCGCGGCCGGGCACATTCAGGCTGAACATCCATTTCCTCGAACCCTTCCACCCGCGCGATTTCCCCGGTCGCAAGGCGATCACCGCCGAGGCGCGGCGCCGGATCGAGGAGGCGCTGGTCGGCGCGCTCGGCAAGCCGCTCCGGTCCTTTCCGCATCATGTGGCGCCGGTGCGCTACCAGCCGGCCACGCCGGAAGGCGACGGATGACGGGTCGAATCCCCTTCATTTCCGCGGCTCCTTCCTCTATCGGGGCCGCATGACCGCTACCCCTCCCGCAAAGACGTTCCACGTCAAATCCTTCGGTTGCCAGATGAACGTCTATGACGGCGAACGCATGTCGGAGATGCTGGGCGCCGAGGGCTATGTGCCCGTCGCCGAGGGCGCCGACGCCGACCTCGTCGTGCTCAACACCTGCCACATCCGCGAAAAGGCGGCCGAAAAAGTCTATTCGGATATCGGGCGGCTGAAGCGCGAGGACGGCAGCACGCCGACTATCGCGGTCGCGGGCTGCGTCGCGCAGGCCGAGGGCGCGGAGATCGCGCGCCGCGCGCCGAGCGTCGATGTCGTCGTCGGCCCGCAGGCCTATCACCGCCTGCCCGAGCTGATCGCACGCGCGGAGAAGGGCGAGAAGGCGATCGACCTGGACATGCCGATCGAAAGCAAGTTCGGTGCGCTGCCGAAACGCGCCGGCGGCCAGCGTCCCACCGCCTTCCTGACCGTGCAGGAAGGCTGCGACAAATTCTGCACCTATTGTGTCGTGCCCTACACGCGCGGCGCCGAGATCAGCCGTCCTTTCGTGGACCTGATCGCCGAGGCGCGCGCCCTGATCGCGGGCGGGGTGCGCGAGATCACCTTGCTCGGCCAGAACGTCAATGCGTGGGATGGGGAAGACGGGAAAGGCCGGGCCATCGGCCTCGACGGCCTGATCCGCGAACTCGCGTGCGAGGACGGGCTCGAACGCATCCGCTACACCACCAGCCATCCCAACGACATGACCGACGGGCTGATCGCCGCGCATGGCGAGGTCGAGAAGCTGATGCCCTTCCTCCACCTGCCGGTGCAGGCGGGCAGCGACCGCATCCTCGCGGCGATGAACCGCAGCCATTCGGTCGACAGCTATCTGAAGGTCATCGAGCGCGTCCGCGCCGCGCGTCCCGACATCGCGATCTCGGGCGACTTCATCGTCGGCTTCCCCGGCGAGAGCGAGGAGGATTTCCTCGCGACGCTCGCTATCGTGCGCGCGACCCATTACGCGATGGCGTACAGCTTCAAATATTCGCGCCGCCTCGGCACCCCCGCCGCGACGATGAACGGCCAGATCGAAGAGGCGGTGATGAACGACCGGCTCCAGCGCTTGCAGGCTCTGCTGGGCGAACAGCAGCAGGCGTTCAATCAGGCGACCGTCGGCCGCACGACGCGCCTGCTCCTCGAACGCAAGGGCAAGCATGACGGCCAGCTCATCGGCAAGTCGCCCTGGCTCCAGTCGGTGCACGTCGCCGCGCCGGGGCTCGCGATCGGCGACATGGTCGACGTGCGGATCACTTCGGCCGGCCCCAACAGCCTCGGCGCCGAGCCGCTGGTCGAAACGGTCGCCTGAATGGGCCGCGGAGTTTTCTGCTCCGTCCGTCGAATTTCGAGAGCATCGGTGATGGACTCCCGCCCTCGCGGGAGTAGAGTTGTGTTGTCCTTTGGAGGAGACCTGCCCACGTGTCGAAACGCCCCTTGACTGCCGCCACCCCCGCCGAACCCGGCGACCGGGTCAAACTGACCGCGGAATTCGAGCGAACGCAGCTGCTGGGCATCCTGTTCGGGGAATTCGACCGTAATCTGGTCGCCATCGAGAATCGGCTGGGCGTCTATATCTCTGCGCGCGGCAACCGTGTGCAGATCGAGGGCGAGGCGGAAGCGGCGGCGCGGGCGCGCGACGTGCTGACCGAACTTTACGGCCGGATCGAGCGCGGCGAAGAGGCCGACGCGGGTCTGGTCGACGCGGTGATCGCGATGTCGGCGCAGCCGACGCTGGCGGGGATCATCCGGCATGACGTCAGCGAAGCGCCGACGGTGATGATCCGTACGCGCAAAAAGACGATCGTGCCGCGCGCGCCGTCGCAGGTTCCCTATATGCATGCGCTCGCGCGCGACGACGTCATCTTTGCGCTCGGCCCGGCGGGCACGGGGAAGACCTACCTCGCGGTTGCGCAGGCGGTGGCGCAGCTCATTACCGGCAGCGTCCAGCGGCTGATCCTCTCGCGCCCGGCGGTCGAGGCGGGCGAGAAGCTCGGCTTCCTGCCCGGCGACATGAAGGAAAAGGTCGATCCGTACCTGCGCCCGCTCTACGACGCACTCCACGACTGCCTGCCCGCCGAACAGGTCGAGCGCCGCATCGCGAGCGGAGAGATCGAGATTGCGCCGCTCGCCTTCATGCGCGGCCGGACGCTGGCCGACGCCTTCATCATCCTCGACGAGGCGCAGAACACGACGATACCGCAGATGAAGATGTTCCTGACGCGCTTCGGCATGAACAGCCGCATGGTGATCTGCGGCGACCCGAAACAGGTCGACTTGCCGGTGCCCGCAACCTCGGGTCTCGCCGACGCGGTGGCGCGGCTCGAGGGTCTGGAAGGGATCAACGTCAGCCGCTTCACCAGCGCCGACGTCGTCCGCCACCCGATCGTCGGACGGATCGTCGAGGCTTACGAAGGACCGGGAAGCTAGCTTCCCGTCTTCTTGAAGGTGACGGTAACCTTCGGTTCGTCGTCATAGCTCGGCACGATTTCGCGCGTCCCCTTGCGCACCGTGCCATCGGGCCATTTGACCTGATAGACGTAGCGGCCGGACAGCGTCTGGTCGACGCCGGTCTCGATCTCGTTCCACTTGCACGCGAAACGGTCCCACGGATCGGGCTTCTTGCGCGTGCAGACCTTGAAGGCGAAGGCGTTGATCATCAGCACCTCGCCCTGCGGCGGGCTGGTGCGGACGATCACCGGATTGCCTTCGCCCGCGCCGCAGCCGCCGTCGGCGACGACCTTCGGCAGTTTCGGCGCGAGCCGCGCGCGGTTCGCCTCGACCGCCTGGGCGAGCCGGTAATAGGGATCGTTCTCGAAATAGCCCCCGTCGGCGGGGTCCGCCGCCGCATCCGGCGCATCGGCTGCCATCGCGCCGTCGGCGGCGGCGCTCGCCGCGGCGCTGGCTGCTTCTTCGGCCGACATTGCGGCGGCATCGGCGGCGGCGATGTCCGCCTCGCTCATCGGTTCGGGCGCGGCCTTCGCATCTTCGATCATCGCCTTTTCGAACGCGAGCAGGGGTTCGGCATACACCGCGACGGGATATTTCAACCGCTCGAACTCGGCGCGCAGCCGCGCGACCTCGAGCGCCACCCCGCCATAGCGCGCGGTCAGCGGGTCGGTCTCGTCGAGGCTGACATATTCGGCGTTACAGTCGATCACGTCATAATAGGGCGGCTGGCCGTCGCCCCAGTCCATCGTCAGATTGTCGCGCGGGAAATCGGCGATCTGCCCCTCGGCGGCGATGCGGATGTCGTAATAGCCGTCGGGATACCAGCCTTGCGGCGGCACCTTCGCTTCGATTGCCCTCAGCCCCGCGGCGCCGATCGGCTCCTTCGCGCCGGCCGTGACCGGCGACGCGAGCGCTGCGGCCAGCATCAGCATCCGGATTCTGCGCATCTCAATCCTCCTGTTTCAGCGGCCGCGGCCCGCCCAGCCAGCCCGCGACGAGCAGGCTGGCGGTCGCCGCGATCAACGCCCAGCTTCCCCCCAGCATCCATTTGACGCGCCCGATCGACGCCGCGGTCCACAGTGTCGCCGGATCATAGGCGGCGTCGGCGAGCGCGTCCGACGGCAGGTCGGGGCATTCGCTTGCGTACACCAGCTTCGCGTCGGGCGTGCATTCGGTGCCTCGGACCAGCGGCGCGCCCCGTTCGCCCGCGATGACATAGGAAGACGACGCCCAGCCATAGACGCCCGCCGCGACGAGCAGGAGCGCCAGCAGCGCCCCCTGCATGCCGCGCGTCGTCCACCCCGCCACCCGGCCGCCCCCGGCCACGCCCGCCGGGATCGCGAGCGCGAGCAACGCGGCGATCCAGCCGACCGGCGAGGCGGGCGGTGCCAGTCCGCCGAGCCACGCGGCGAGCAGCAACAGCGCGAGCGCCGCCCCGCCCGCGACCGCGCGGACCAGCCCGTTGTTCCACGACAGCCGCTTCGCCCCGCGCGGCTTGCCGGGAATATAGCCGGTCTTCGGTCCTGCGATCAGCATCGCGACGACGTCGGCCAGCTTGTCGATATGATCCTCGACCGGGGGCGACAGCGCGTCGAACCAGTGCGGCACGCTCATGAAATATTCGAGGCTGCGCTCGGGCGCCACATCCTCGATGCGGAAGGGGAGGATCGGCAGGCCAAGGTGCACCGCGCGCTCGACCTCGCGCAGGATCTGCGGCGACTCATTCGCGTGGCGCGAAAAGACGAGGACGAAGACGGTCGACGATCTGAGTGCATCGATGATCGCCTCGCCCCACGACGTCCCGGGCACGATATCGCGCGGCGCGATCCAGCAGCGATGCCCGCGTTCCTCGAGCAGCGCGCACAGCATGTTCGCGATCGTCCGGTCCTTCGACGAATAGCTGATGAACACCTGCGCCGGCATCGGTCCCTGTCCCCCTGCCGTCATCATGCCGCGCCGGGGAGGGCGGGGCAATCGCCGAGTTTGGCGGTCGCCCCATCTTCGGCAGCGCCGCCACATCGGCCTCTCAACCCGTGACACATTCTTATTGCAAATACGTCGCAATAACATATAAGCCCGCTCACGGCGCGGGCCGGCACATGCGTTCGGGCCGATGCCATGCCTCCGGATTTCAGAGGATGAAGCAATTCTGCTTGGACTCCGGCTCGATTTTTCGCTTGGGGAAGGTGCCAGGGCACGCACGACACGCGCGCTGCTCGCCGACGGTGACAGCGTCGGCCCGATCGCCAAGGCGATCGCAACCACGACCCGCCGATCGATCGCGGCGGGGTTCGACATGCCGGTCCTCGCGGCCGGTGCCATGACCTGTCAGGAAAGTTTAAGTGATGAGTGACCGTATCGCCGCCGCCGCCAAGCTGGCCCCCTCCGCCGCGCTGACCGTCGAGGAGGTGCTGCGCGTCCGGCACTGGAACGACCATCTGTTCAGCTTCTCGATCAGTCGCCCGGCGAGCTTCCGGTTCCGTTCGGGGGAATTCGTGATGATCGGCCTGCCGGGCGGCGAGGGGCGGCCCTTGCTGCGCGCCTATTCGATCGCCAGCCCCGCCTGGTCGGACGAGCTCGAATTCCTGTCGATCAAGGTGCCCGACGGCCCGCTGACCTCGCGGCTGCAGAAGATCCGGCCCGGCGACCCCGTCTATCTCGGCCGCAAGCCGACCGGCACGCTCGTCGCCGATGCGCTGCTGCCCGGCAAGCGGCTCTTCCTGCTTTCGACCGGCACCGGCCTCGCGCCCTTCCTCAGCCTCGCGCGCGATCCCGACATTTACGAGCGTTTCAGCCAGATCGTGCTCGTCCATTGCGTGCGGCAGGTCAGCGACCTCGCCTTCCGCGAAGAGCTCGAAAGCCAGCTCGCGGGCGACCCGCTGGTGCAGGATCAGGCGTTGCTGCAGTTCCACTATCTGCCGACCGTGACGCGCCAGCCCTTCCGCAACGAGGGCCGTATCGACGCGCTGATCGACAATGCCCGGCTGTTCGGCCCGCCGTTGACCGGCCCGCATCATTTCGACCCGGCAAGCGACCGCATCATGATGTGCGGCAGCATGGCGATGATCCGCGACCTGCAGGCGCGGTTCGCGGCGCTGGGCTTCAAGGAAGGATCGAACGCCGCGCCCGGCGACTTCGTGATCGAACGCGCTTTCGTGGGTTAGGGCTTGCCCGCGTAAGCCTTCACCAGATCGAACATGAAGTCGCGCCCGACATAGAGCGACTTCACTTCGATCCGCTCATTGAGCCCATGGGCGCCATTGCCGTCGGGGTCGCCCCAGATGCCGGGAATGCCATAGGTCGGAATGCCCGCGGCGCCGAGGAAGGTCGCGTCGGTATAGCCGTTCGCCATCGCCGGCACGACCTTCAGCCCCGGCCAGTATTTGGCGACCAGCTTTTCCATCGGTCCGATCACCTTCGGGTCGAGCGGGGGTTGCGGCGGGGTGGGGCGCTTCGGCGGCAGCTGGGTGATCGTGACGCCGGGATCTCCGATCACTGTCGCCAGCTCGTCGCGGATGCTCTCGATGCTGTGGCCGGGGAAGATGCGGCAGTTGACGTTCGCCCCGGCGCGCTGTGGCAGCGCATTCGGGGCATGGCCGCCGTCGAGCAAGGTCGCGACGCAGGTGGTGCGGATATTGCCATGCAGGAAGCGGTCGGTGTTGACCACTGCCTCGGCGGCCTTGTCGGCAGGATTCTTCGCCAGCGCGACCATCGCCGCGCCGATCTTGTCGCCGCGTGCCGCGCCTGTCTCGGCAAAGAAGCGCCGCGTCGTGCCGGTCATCTCGACCGGGAACTCATGTTCGTCGATCTTCGTCAACGCCCGCGCGAGCTGGTAGATCGCATTGTCGCGCACCGGCACCGAGCTGTGCCCGCCGGGGTTGCGTGTTTCGAGGCGGAAGTTGGCGAAGGTCTTTTCGCCGACCTGCACCGACTGGCCCAGTACCTTGCCTTTCCCGTCGCTGTCGCCGCCGCCGCCTTCGTTGAGTGCGAATTCGGCGTCGATCAGGTCGCGCTTGTTCGCGGCGAGCCACTCCACCCCGTTGAACGCGCCATTGGTCTCCTCGCCGCAGGTCAGCGCCAGCTTCACGGTACGCTTCGGCTGGTAGCCCTCTTTCTTGAAACGCAGCAGCGTGTCGACCCACACCGCGGCCTGCGCCTTGTCGTCCAACGTGCCGCGGCCATAGAAATAGCCGTCCTCCTCGATCAGCGTGAAGGGATCGCGCTCCCAATCCTCGCGCTTCGCCTCGACGACGTCGATGTGCGCGACGAGCAGGATCGCCTTCGCCTTCGGGTTGGTGCCCGGATAGACGACGACAAGCCCGCCTTCCTCGCGGTGCCCGTCCTCCACGAACAGGATGAGCTGGTCGCCCGGAAACTCCGCCGCCTGAAAGCGTTTGAGCATCCGCTGCGCGGCAAGGGTGCAGCTCCCCGACGACAGCGTCGTGTTGGTTTCGACAAGCTCCTTGTAGATCTCGCGGAAGGCGATCTGGTCGGGGCGCGGCTGCTTCTGCTGCGCGGCGGCAGGTGCCGCGACCAGCAGCATGGCGGTCAGCAATACGGTCAGCGTTTTCATGCGGCGCGTCTCCCCTGATGGTGCGAAGGGAGCAGAAAGCGCGGCGGCCTGCAAGCCGCTTGCGCGGGGCGCGGCTTTCGCGCAAGTGCGGGGCAGGGAGAGAAGTTTGACGAGCATCGAAGACGATCAGCCGGGACTGGTGGCGCGCGCCGTGCGGCGCCTGTTGCTGCTGCTCTACCGGCTGCGCGGCTGGAAGGCGGTCGGCGAAGTGCCCGAGCCGCGCCGCTTCATCATCATCGCCGCGCCGCACACCAGCAACTGGGATTTCGTCAACTATCTGGGGCTCACCGCCGACCTTGGCGTGCGGCCGCATTTCATGGGCAAGCTCTCGCTGTTCAAATGGCCGATCGGCGGCTTCATGAAACAGATGGGGGGCGTGCCGGTCGACCGCCGCCATGCCAGCAATGTCGTCCAGCAGATGGTCGACGAATTCGCGCGCCGCACCGAATTCATGCTGACCGTCGCGCCCGAGGGGACGCGCGGCAAGGCGAAGAAATGGCGCACCGGCTTTTACCAGATCGCGATGGCGGCCAAGGTGCCGCTGGTGGTCGGGCTGATGGACTATGGCACCAAGACCGGCGGGCTGGGCCCGCTGATCTGGCCGACGGGCGATTTCCGCGCCGACATGATGAAGGTGTTCGACGTTTATAAAAGCTGTATCCCGAAATTCCCCGAACGCGCGGTGCGTTCGATCGACGATATATTGGGAATCGACGAGGCATAAGGAGCGCACCGAATGAGCCAGGCGCTGACGCTGCTCGCACTCAATTTCGCCGGGCTGATCGCGGCGATCCTGATCCTGTGGGGCATCGCCGTCGCGATCCGCGACGTCTCGTTCATCGACGCCTTCTGGGCGTTCGGCATGGTGCTGCTCGCGTGGGGCAGCGCGACGCAGGCCGGGATCGCGGGACCGCACGGCCAATGGCTGCTCGGTCTGACGACGCTCTGGGGGCTCCGGCTCGCAATCCATCTTTTCCTGCGCTGGCGCGCACATGGCGAAGATCCGCGTTATGCGAAGATATTGGGCGGGGTGACGAAACAGCGCGGCTGGAGCTGGCCGGTCGCGGCGCTGGTGATGGTGTTCCTGATGCAGGCGCCTCTGCTCTTCATCACTTGCCTCCCGGCGCAGATCGGCATCTGGGCGAGCGCGGCCGGGGCGCACCCGGTCGGCGCGCTCGCATGGGTCGGCGCCGGCGCCGCGCTCGCGGGAATCGCGTTCGAGAGCGTCGGCGACGCCCAACTGAACGCCTTCCGCCGCGACCCCGCGAACCGCGGCCGCGTGCTCGACACCGGGCTCTGGCGCTACACGCGCCACCCCAATTATTTCGGCGATACGCTGACCTGGTGGGGACTGTGGCTGATTGCCGCCGACATGGGCTGGGGCATCGCGCTCGCCACTGTCGTCGGCCCGGTCTTCCTCACCTTTACCCTTACCCGCTGGTCGGGCAAGGCGCTGCTCGAGCGCGGGCTGCACAAGAGCCGCCCCGGCTACGCCGACTATGTCCAGCGCACATCGGGCTTCATCCCATGGCCGCCAAAGACCGGAGCCTAGGCGACAGCGACAGCGCCGCCGCCGCCAGCGCGCTCGCCGATGCGCCGCGCATCCGCGCGATCCTGACCAGCGCCGCGCGCGAAGGGCGCAGCGTCAGCTATTCCGAACTGCTCGGCGATCTCGGTTTCCGCTTTACGCGCCCCAGGATGCGCGCGGTCTGCCGCACCCTCGAAGAGGTCGACCGGCTCTGCGCGCTCGACGGCGAGCCGGACCTCGCCGTGCTGGTGGTGCGCGAGAGCGACCGGCTGCCGGGGCAGGGCTGGTGGGTCGGCGGTACCGCGCTGCTCCTTGGTTATGACGGACCATGGGAAGGCGCCGCCGCGGCGCGCTTCATCCGCGAGCAGCAACAGGCGGTGTTCGACTTTTGGGAGGGGCGTTAGGTCACATACCCATAAACAGGATTCCCTATTGGTTGAGTATCTGATTCAGTGTTTCGCGGAAGGGAGACGCTGATGGCGCGTTTTGATCTGACGGATTTTGAGTGATCTGTGATCCAGCCTTTGCTGCCGACGAAGGTTCGAAGGGTGAAGCGGGTTGATGACCGGCGAGTATTGAACGGGATATTCTGGCGGCTGCGGACGGGGGCGCCATGGGCGGAGATTCCGTCGCGCTACGGGCCGCACACGACCTGTGTGAACCGCTTCAACCGCTGGCGGCGGGCTGGGGTGTGGAAGCGGATATTGGATGCTGTTTCAGAAGCTTATGCAGGCGACATCCAGATGATCGATAGCTCGTCGATCCGTGTCCGCCAGCATGGCGCCAACGCCCAAAAAAAGATGGCCGATCCCGTTGCATGGGTCGCTCGCGCGGCGGCCTGACGACCAAAATACACGCCATGGTCGATGCCAATGGCTTGCCGATCAATTTGGTTCTGAGTGAAGGCCAGGCCTATGACGGGCGCAGCGCGTATCTCATGCTCGACAGCCTGACGTCCGGTTCCGTTCTGCTCGCCAACCGCGCCTATGATGCCGACAAGCGGCGCGCCGCCATCGCGGGTAAAGGCGCGTTCGCCAATATTCCGCCCATGCCCCGGCGCGTCCGGCGACCGGCGTTCAGCCCGCTCCTCTATCGATGCCGCAACCTCATCGAACGCTTCTTCAACAAACTCAAACATTTCAGAGCCGTGGCGACGCGCTACGACAAGCGCGACGACAACTTCCTGGCCTCCGTCCACCTCGCCTCAATCGGAATCTGGCTGCGACATAAGGAGTCGGCGGCGTAGGGTCCGCACAAACCCCTTTCTTGCATGATCCCGCGATGCCAGCCTTTCGCTCTGGCTCTTTGTCTCGTCCGATCGGCCGCCCCGCCGCCCGCGCGGTGCCGTCCACTCCCTGCTGACAGCGCGGCTTTCGCCTGCTAGGGCGCCGGGCATGACCATGCCTCTTTCGCATATCCGCAATTTTTCGATCATCGCCCATATCGATCACGGCAAGTCGACGCTCGCCGACCGGCTGATCCAGTTCACCGGCGGGCTCTCCGCGCGCGAGATGTCGGCGCAAGTCCTTGATAATATGGACATAGAGAAGGAGCGCGGGATCACGATCAAGGCGCAGACGGTGCGCCTGAAATATACCGCGAAGGACGGCGAAACCTATGAGCTGAACCTCATGGACACGCCCGGCCACGTCGACTTCGCCTATGAAGTGTCGCGCAGCCTTGCGGCGTGCGAGGGCGCGCTGCTCGTCGTCGACGCGGCGCAAGGGGTCGAGGCGCAGACGCTGGCGAACGTCTATCAGTCGATCGAGCACGACCATGAGATCGTGCCGGTGATCAACAAGATCGACCTGCCCGCGGCCGACGTCGACAAGGTGAAGGCCGAAATCGAGGACATCATCGGCCTGCCCGCCGACGAGGCGGTGCTCGCGTCGGCGAAGTCCGGCATCGGGATCGAAGAATGCCTTGAGGCGATCGTCGCGAAAATCCCGCCGCCGAAGGGCGACGCGGCCGCCCCGCTCGTCGCGATGCTCGTCGACAGCTGGTACGACCCCTATCTCGGCGTCGTGATCCTCGTCCGCGTCGTCGATGGCGTGCTGAAAAAAGGCCAGCAGATCAAGTTCATGCAGGCGGGCACCACCCACCTGATCGACCGCGTCGGCTGCTTCACGCCGAAGCGCGAGGAGCTGACCGAGATCGGCCCCGGCGAGATCGGCTTCATCACCGCGCAGATCAAGGACGTCGCGCAGGCGCGCGTCGGCGACACGGTGACCGATGCGAAAAAGCCCGCCGCGGCGCCGCTGCCGGGGTTCAAGGAGGTCCAGCCGGTCGTCTTCTGCGGCCTGTTCCCGACCGACGCGAACGATTTCGAGAAGCTGCGCGAAAGCATCCAGAAGCTCCGTCTCAACGACGCGTCGTTCAGCTTCGAGATGGAGACGAGCGCGGCGCTGGGCTTCGGCTTCCGCTGCGGCTTCCTCGGCCTCCTCCACCTCGAGATCATCCAGGAGCGGCTGACCCGCGAATATGACCTCGACCTGATCACCACGGCGCCGTCGGTCGTGTACAAGCTGAAGCTCACCCGGTCGAAGGAGGGCGGCCCGACCGAGATGGAGCTGCACAACCCCGCCGACATGCCCGACCCCAACCGCATCGACGAGATCGAGGAACCGTGGATCGAGGCGGTGATCTATGTCCCCGACGACTATCTCGGCGCGATCCTGAAGCTCTGCCAGGACCGCCGCGGCATCCAGAAGAACCTGACCTATGTGGGCGGCCGCGCGCAGATCACCTACGAACTGCCGCTCAACGAGGTGGTGTTCGACTTTTACGACCGGCTGAAGAGCATCAGCCGCGGTTACGCATCGTTCGACTATCACCAGATCGGCCACCGCGCCGGCGACCTCGTCAAGATGAGCATCCTCGTCAACAACGAGCCGGTCGATGCGCTCAGCATGATCGTCCACCGCGGCAGCGCCGAAAGCCGCGGCCGCGGCATGTGCGAGCGGCTGAAGGACCTGATCCCGCGCCACATGTTCAAGATCCCGATCCAGGCCGCGATCGGCGGCAAGGTGATCGCCCGCGAAACCATCGCCGCGCTGCGCAAGGACGTGACCGCCAAATGCTACGGCGGCGACGCGACCCGCAAGAAGAAGCTCCTCGAAAAGCAGAAAGAGGGCAAGAAGCGGATGCGCGAGTACGGCAACGTCAACATTCCGCAGGAGGCGTTTATCGCCGCGCTGCGGATGGGGGATGATGCTTAGTCCGCCATTTTCATCAAAGCAAAACGGGGGCAGGTGGGCGGATCAGGCGAAGCGTCGGGGCAGCTTCGACCCGCCCGCCCGGACGCGTCTCAGGAAGCCTTTGATTGCGGCGCTGCAATCCTCGGGTCAGTCATCGTTGAGAAGTTGATCAAACTCGTCTTCTTCCGGCAAAAAGCTCTTTAGCGCTTGAAGGCCAGCGACAAACGTCTCCAAATCGGCTTTGTTTCGGAGATCAAATGAACCGAGTATTCCGCCCTTAACTAGCTGTAGAGCAAATGGCTCGTTCTCAATTTTTGGCGGTTTTCTCTCGATTTTTCCCCCACGTGCTGGAATGTGCCGTCGATCGTCTTCTTGATTTTCATCTTTGCTATCCGGCTCCTCAAAGTCATCGTCTTCAGATATTGGATACTGCTCTTTCTGGGGAGCTATCAAGGAGATCGTGTCTCGGTAGGCAGATATTGCAGGAGAAATTGCTGATTGAGAGAATCCATTGTGCAAAAGATAGTTTGCGAGATTCTCGTCGCTAGGAACGCCGCCGTCCCATTCTGTGGCGATATCGCGAAACAATACCGGACCAGCCGCCGCCTCTCGCAATGCTTCCGTCTTATCAGCTTCATTACGCGGGAACAGAATACGCATTGCCCGTTGAGACACTCGGAGCTTTTGATCCTTAGACGTCTCCAAAAGGCCGTACTTACTGAGAGCAGAAAGCACCTTTGCAGATTTTCCATTGTACCCACTGTAGCCGAGGTGTTTTGATAAAACATCCCGGTTAGCTGGTAGCTGTTGCTCTTTATCAAAGATCGTTCGAGCCCTATCTATTGCTTTCGAGAGGCCAATGACAGGGAAATTGGGGCTGCGCACTCGGGCCATTGAAACCTCCTGCTCGACGATTTGATCGGTTTAGCTCATATGGTGCAGAATGTCAATTTAAGCACGATAGCACATTTTGCCGTGCTATCGTTGACGTTTGGTTGTCATTTGTTTATGAGCGAGCCGTCGGATGGCATCGCATATGAGGAAAATCCGGTGGCCAGGAAGCCGCGCGTCAAGTTGGTACCATATCTCTTCGGCCCTGTGCCGGTGAGAGCGATCAACGACGCGTTAGGTTTGGAGCTCGACGAGGGTGAGGCGGTTATGTCGATTCGGGCGCAAAGGCATGCCCAACAGGGCCATCCGTTAGATTTTGCGCGATGCTTTCCGCATGTTGCGGCGGTGATCGCAAACCCGTTGTACGTCAGAGATGATTTCAAAAATGATGGAAAAATAGAATTGGTTGGTAAGCCGGATGGGCTAGAGGAGTTTCTTTTGGTTGCGGTTGAGATTTCCTTGGATGCTGACGGTCGATACAACGTCACATCTATTTACCCCATTTCAGATAAGAAAGTAGCCAATCGTCGAGAAAAGGGCCATTTGCGTCGATTGCGTTTGATATAAAAAGGCTCCTTGGGTTTCCCCAAGGAGCCTTAGGTAAGCTCTAGCCGGTTTGCCCAATTCCGGATCTCTTCGCCTCTTGCGAGGTTACTGTACCACGCAGCCATGGCGTACGTGGTGTGTGAGGAGGCTGTTCTCACCTCTGAGAGCTTTCGCGTACTCTCTATGCTCGTACGCATAAAAATTCAACAAAGAGTTGCTTTAAAGGTTGCTCCGCTTACCGTGGAGCGGGCGGAGTACGCCCTTTTCCAGTCTGTGCAATGTACGTACTCCGTTTGTCCGCTTCAAGATGCCCGTCACCAGCCGATGACGGCGTGGAGTCGGCTGCCGTTTTGTGCGTTACCGGTCACCAATTGCGCGCTCCTCCAACCGCACAATGCTCACCACACACCGCGCCGGTATTTCGATGATGCCGCTCATGAGCATATCGTCGTCGCCGACGAGCATCGCCGATCCAGCCAGAACTTTGGTAAGCGTGGTCAGGAAACCGCCATCGATTAGCTGTCGCGGGATTTAGCGTCGGCGTAGGCGGCTTTTCCCTGCGCCCTTCGCTTGGCGAGCTTTGCCATGCGTGCGCTGATCTCGTCGGGGCTGATATCGGCGGGGTCGAAGGGTCGGCCATACCATTCGATCATGGATTTGCGTTCGGGATGACGCGGCTTGGACATGGCCTCAAGGAACTCTTCGAACCCTGGTGTGCCACCGACATCTTCGGGCGGGGCTCGCCGTTCGCCATCGACGAAGCGGGGGTAATTGGTGCCGGGAATGGTGGATGAGATCTCTTCGATCTCGATACGATGTCGCCAGTTGTCGCCGAAATCATAGGTGTAGGTGAAGCTGGTGATGCCGCGCTCGACGAGCTTGTTGATGCGCATATGGGCGGCGTCGCGGGTGCGGACCATGAAAGCGTCGTCATCATCGAAGCGGATGCCATAGGCGGCATCGCCAATGTCGAACTGGAACAGATGGCAGTTCTCGAAGAGCATGCAGGCCTGGATCGCGAGGTGCAGGGTCTTGAGGCTGTTGGTGACGGGAAGTTCGACACGGCGCCAGATGGCGGGCTTCATGTCTTCGAGCGTTATGCGAATCCGGGCGATCTGATCGGTCATGCCGCCATGCATACGGGTGCGGTCTGTGCTGTCCAGTTCCACGGCATGAGCTCGTCCCAGCGGGCGGCGGGCCAGCCTGAGGCGATCTTCTCGATGACATCGGCAATATAGGCCTGCGGCTCGACGCCATTGAGCTTGGCCGTCTCGATGACGGAGTAGATGCCGGCGGCGCGTTCGCCGCCGGCCTTCGATCCGGCGAACAGCCAGTTCTTGCGGCCGATCGCGATCGATCGGATGGCGCGCTCGGCGATATTGTTGTCGATCTCCGCCATGCCCTCGCCCGTGTAGCGGGTCAGCGCATCCCAGCGCTTGCGGCCATAGGCGAGCGCCTTTGCCATCGCCGACTTGGGCGACAGGCGGCGCAGGGCGTCGTCGATCACGCCGCGAAGCGCGTCGATCTGTGGCATTGCTTGCTCTTGTCGATGTCGGCGCCGGACATCGGGCGGCTGGCCGCGGACGTCCTCTTCGATCCGGTAGAGGCCGGCGATACGATCGAGCAGGTCGGTGGTGAGTGGCGTCGGACTCGTCTGGTGGCACTCGAAGATCTTGCGGCGGAAGTGCGCCCAGCAGGCGACCTCTTGGATGCGACCTCCCTCGTACAGCTTCTCATATCCGGCATAGCCGTCGGCCTGGAGGAGGCCGGTGAACGGCCCCAGCTCGCTCTGCGGATGGATGCCGCTGCGATCGGGAGTGAACCGATACCAGGCGAGCGCCGGGGTGGCGGCGCCCGATGCGCGGTCATCGACAACATAGGCCCAGAGCCGCGCCTGCGCAGTCCGGCCCTTGCCGGGCACGAGCATCGGCACCGGCGTGTCGTCGGTGTGGAGCTTGGCGGCCTTCAGTCCTTCCTCGCGGATACGGCTGACGATGGGGTCGAGCAGATGCGCGGCCTGGCCCGCCCATCCGGCAAGGGTCGAGCGATCGATGTCGATGCCCTGCGCCGCCATCATCTCTGCCTGGCGATAAAGCGGGAGATGGTGATCGAACTTGTGGACGACGACATGGGCGAGCGTCGCGAAGCTGGCCTTGCCACGTGCTATGGCCTTCACCGGCGCCGGTGCCTGGACAATCCTGTCGCAGGCGCGGCAGCTATACTTGGGCCGCACGGTGCGGATGACGCGCCACTGGACCGGGGCAATGTCGAGTTGCTCGTCGCTGTCGTCGCCCAGCGGGCGCAGCGCGCCGCCGCAATCGGGACAGGTGCAGCTGCCGGCCTCGGGCTCGATCCGCCGTTCCGCGCGCGGCAGATGATCGGGCAATGCGCGCACCGGCGATACCCGTTCGGCGGGTGCCCGCTCACTCGTTCGGCTGTCGGCGACCTCAGCCTCGCCTTCGAGTTCTTCGAGGGCCAGCTCGAGCTGCTCGATCTGGAGCGCGAGCTTCTCCGAGGACTGGCCGAAGGTCATGCGGCGAAGCTGCGCGAGCTGGTGGCGGAGGGTGTCGATCAGCGTATCGCGCGCCGCCAAAGCGGCTTCGAGCTCGGCGATCCGGGCGTCCTTGTCGATGCTGGAAGAGGCTGGTTCCGACACGCGGAACATCTAGCAAAAGTGGCTCCGCGATGCCAGTAAAACCCTCACTAATCCGCCACTTTTTACCCTGCGAGCAAGGGCGCCGCGGTGCGTTCGGGACGCCGCCAGTCAATGCCTTCGAGCAGCATCGAAAGCTGCGCCGCGGTGAGGCTGACCTTGCCCGCCTTGGTGATCGGCCAGACGAACCGGCCACGGTCCATGCGCTTCGAGAAGAGGCACAGGCCCTGGCCATCATACCAGAGCAGCTTGACCAGATCGCCGCGCTTGCCGCGGAACGCGAACAGCGCGCCCGAGTGCGGACTCTTCTCCAGCACCTGCTGCACTAGCACCGCGAGGCCGTCGAACCCCTTGCGCATATCGGTGGCGCCGCAGGCCAGATATATCCGTGTCGTCGGCGGTAACGGGATCATCGGGCAAGGACGGACATCACCCGTGCCAGCGCATCGGCATCGACCGCCGCGTCGACGGTGAGCCGCACGCCTGACGGCAGCTCGATCCCGATCTGGCCGCTGCCTGCCGTCGCCGGGGCCGGAACGGACACCTCCACCTCGGCGAACGAGGGTGCCGGCGTGCGCTTCGCTCCCGTCAGATCGCCAGCCAGGGCCTGTCGGCGCCACGTATAGAGCAGCCCGCTGCCGACCGCGTGCCGCTGGCATGTCGCCGAGACCGAGCCGTCGGGGCCAAATGCCTCGCGCAGGATCGACAGCTTCTGATCCACCGACCAACGGCGACGGCCGCCAACGACCGCGATCCGACTGCTCATACGATCACTCATATGACCAGTCACAAGAGCACTCGCTCCCGCCGCTCCGATATCCTCGCTCATCACCGCTCCTCGCAAAGAGCGGCTATCAGCACCCCGGAACGCCGTCCCGCAAGGCGGCCTTCACACCACGGTTACGAACTTTGACGCAATCGTCGTCGTGGATTAGTCGGCCGACTGACACGCAGATTTGCGCTTCGCCCGGCTCGAAGTCGGCATAGCTGGTCCAGCCGCCGTCGGGTTCGCGCGGCTGGATCCATTCGATGGCGACGGTGCGGCCGAAGCGGGCGGCGATGCGGTTGGCGCGGGCGTCGTCGAGCAGGCTCATGCTTCGCCCCCCGGCTGCGGATGGTTCGCGCCGTCGGTCGCGGCGGCGTCGGCCTTTGCCGTCGCGGCCTGCCCCGCTTTCCACGCCGCCCAGCTTTCCTCGCTGTACGCCGCGTTCCATTCGCGTTCGAGCTCGGCGATCGTGCGTTCGATGCGGCGGCGGGCGGTGTAGCGTTCGATTCCCGTGGCGCCGCCGCATTGGCTGGTGTCGGCGAGGAAGCCGTGGGGGTGCTGGTACACCGGACGACGCGCGGCTTGCCAGGCTTCGGCGCGGTCGCGCAAGGTGCGGGCGGCCCGGCGGAGGTCGTCGCGGGCGACTCCGGGGGTGGCTGTTGCGGGGGCGGCGGCGGGGTCGGGGTCGTCGGCCTCGCCCTCGACAATATGATCCTCATAGCGTTTGAACCAGAATTCGTCCTCTTCGCCGCCCTCCGCCCCGGGGACGCAGGCGGCGGGGGGCGGGTTCGGGTGCGACAGGTCGCCGCCCTCGTGCGCCTGCCAGTCGATATGCCCCGCGCCTGCGGCGAAGGGGAGGATCATGTCGGGGTGGTATATGTGCCACTCATGCTTTTGCGGGTTGGTGTAGGCGTCCTCGCGGCGCAGCGCGTCCCAGTCGGTGCCCGGGCCGGCGAGCAGGTCCCACGCGGCGCGCTTGACCGGGTCGTGCGAAATCCCGCGTTGATACCCGGTGCGGATGGTGCGGAGGCGGTCGTCCAGTTCGGTTTCCTGCCGACGCGCGCGCTCCGCATGGTCGCACATTTCGGCCTGCTGCGCGGCTTGTCGCTCGGCCTCCCACTCGGCGCGCCATGTCTCGCGCAGACGGCGGACCGCGTGCGGGATCGCGGTGGCGGGGCGGCCGTCGGCGGGGTCGATGCCGCCGAAACTCGCGGGAAAGCGGCTGGCGGCGATATGCTGCATCGCGCGGACGTTCGGGCGGCGGCGCTCGAGGATCACCCGACCCCGCTTCGAGATCGTCTCGGGCACGCCATAGATGGCATATTCCATGAGCAGGTCGGCGACGCGGCGCGCGCCCGCCTCTACCGCGCGGTCCCACGCCGCGGCGAAACTCTCCGCGCCGTCGCGCTTGCGGAGCTGGTAGAGCGCGGAGGTGCTGTGGCCGATCGCCTTTGCCGCGATGCTGACCGCGCCGGTCGCCGCGAGCTGCGCGATGAACAGGCGCTGTTTCTGCGCGTTGATGCCCGACCAGCGCTTCGCCTGTTGCTCGACGGGGGTGAAGGCAAGCTCTTCGGGGAGCTCGTCGGCCGCGATTTCGTCCATCGCTTCGGGGTTGGCGGGGAGGGGCGGGAGAATTTCCTGTCGCATGACGATGCTCCTTGGTTTGTGATGTGACCATCACGAACCATATTGGAACATTGTAGGAAAGCGGATTCGGGTGCGGGGGACTCAGCCCGCGAGTCGGCCGCGCTGTGCCGGTCGCCGGTCGGCGGCGAGAAGCTGGCCGAGCGCCGTTTCCATGAAGTGGACGAGATCCCGCTCGGCCATGGTGTCGTCGCCGGCGCCGGCGATCGGCGCCCCGGCGCTGTGGTGCATCAGCGCGCCGCCGGCGGAGGGACGGTCGAGCGTGCGCGCGACGATCGAAATGTCGAAGGCGCCGAAGGAGAGGCGCGCAAGGGTGGCGGGGGCGAGTTCCCCCGATGCGGCGAGCTTCTGTCCGCGATGCGCCACGACCGAATAGCCAAGGCTCGCGGCGCGCGGATCATAGTCGGCGATGGCGAGGTCGCGGTCCGACGGCGCGCCCTTGAGGTCGTAGGCATTCGCCCGAAGATCGGGGACGAGGCGCGAGAAGACCGGCCAGGCGCGGGCGGTGTCGTTGTCGCCCGCAAAGGCCGCAAGCGCGACGATCCGCCGGTCCGAAAGCCGGAGCGAATGCTTGACCGTGACGCGACCCGACACGGGGTCGATGTGGAGCGAATAGCGCTGTTCGACGGCGCGGTGCATCTTGCCGCCGATCGCGATCGGATATTCGCTGCCGCGCAGGACGAGCAGCAGGTTGCCGCCGCCAAGCTCGCGAATCGCGAACAATAGCTTCGGCACGCCGTTGCACGACGCGGTGACGCGGCACTCTTTTTTAGCCATGGAATTTCTGCGCGACCTCGGCGCGGCGACGGGCCGCGAACGACCGATCATGCTAAAAGTCCTGGCTGCTGGCAAGGTCTTCGGCATGTTCGGCAATTTGCCGTGCGGGCTGGTCGCCCGACAGCGCATAGGCCGTGCCGTCGTGCGACCAGAAACCGACCGCCTGCCCGTCGACCACCTCGGTCTGGGGAGTCTCGGGAATGTCGGCCGAGGTGCGCGCCGCGAACAGTGACACGGGCTCGTCGGCGCCCGTGTCGATCACCATCTGCAGGCTGGGACCATAGTCGGACGGAAAGACCTGCGCATCGAGGATGCGCCAGTCCGAGGGCAAGGCGGGAACTTCAATCCGCGTCGCGCGATGGACGGCCTGGCGATCGAAATGCGCAGCCTCGGGCTGCGAGGGCATATCCGCGCGCATCAGCGCCGTCCGCTTCGACATCAGGGCTTCTTCGACGAGCGCGGGGACCGCGGCTCTGGCGCGCGGAGCGAAGCTGGCAACCTGCCAGGTCGCGGCGGCGAACACCGCGACGCCGACCGCGGCGCCGACGGGCAGCGCGCGGGCGAGCGCGGCGACGATCCGCCTGCGCCCGAGCGCTGCGTCGAGTCGCCGCGCCTCGTCAGCAAGCCGGGGCGGAACGGGACGGTCTTCGGTTTCGGCGAGCGCGCGCATCGCATCGCGCAGCCGAAGATCGGCGACGATGCGCGCGGCGACGTCGGGATGGCGGACGAGATAGTCGGCTACCTCGAGCCGACCCGCCGCGTCGAGCTGGTCGTCGACATAGGCCTGCAGATCGGTTTCAGTGATGACAGCCTGTTTCATGATGTCAGCTCTCCACTATACGCAGCGCGACCGGGGGGCGGCTGTCGCCGGCCTCGCCGCTTTCGATCGCGCGGAGGCGGGCGCGGGCGCGCGAGAGGCGCGAGATGAGCGTGCCGATCGGGATGCCGATCGCGTCCGCCGCCTCCTGGTAGGAAAGGCCATCGACCGCCACGAGATGGAGCACCTGCCGCTGCTCCGGGGACAAGCGGTCGAGAGCCTCCGCGATCTCGCGCAGGCGGACAGAATGCTCCTGCGGCGATGCCTCGGCAGCGGCGGGAGCGGTGCCGGTCCGGTGGCGTTCGCGGACCGCATCGTGGCGGGTGCGGCTGATGAAGCTGTTGTGAAGGATCGTGAACAGCCAGACGCGCAGCGACCGTCCTGGCTGATATTGGCCAATATGGGCATAGGCCGACGCGAGCGTTTCCTGGACGAGATCCTCGGCATCGCTTTGGTCGCGCGCCAGCCGCCGCGCATAGCGCATCAGCGCGGGCAGCAACTCGACAATGCGAGGCGGCGGAATGGTCATGTGACATCTACGCGCATCCCGGCCTTTTAATCCACCTTGGACCATATTCGGGCGCGAGGATCGCGGGTCGGCAACGGGATTGCGGGCGGACCGCACCCGGATTAGCTTCGCTTCCGTCCCATCCATAATGAGCGTCCGTTATGACCGAAGCCCGTGCAAGGCCGATCGACGGCATCGTCATCCACAGCGCGCTGAGCGACGGGACGCGCGTGTGCCTGCGCACGATCACCCCCGACGACGAGGAGCGCATTCGCGACGGGATCGCCAGGCTGTCGGCCGAATCGCGCTATTTGCGCTTTTTCTCGCCCGCGCCGGCCTTGCCCGACGAGGTTGTCCACCGGCTCGCCGACGTCGACGGGCATGATCATATCGCCTGGGGGGCGATCTGCAGCGAATGCCCCGGATGGCCCGCGATCGGCGCGGTCCATGCGGTGCGCAACCAGCCCAATGGCCGCGTGGCTGAATATTCGGTCGCGGTCCTCGACCAATTTCACGGCAAGGGACTGGCACGCATGATGACCGCCGCGCTGCTCGTCGACTGCCATGCCGAGGGGCTGACCGGGCTCGATGTCCACACCTTGTCGGAGAATCATGCCGCGGTGCGCCTCGTCCATGCCTTGGGCGGCACGTGGAAGGGCGAGAGCGCCGGGGTAGCCGAATATTGTCTCGATGTCGGAGCGGCGATCGCGGCGCTGCGTGCCGACACCGATGCGCCCGGCGTCCAGCATGTGTTCGAGCAGTTGGGCGTTTGAAGGTTTCGGGTTAGAGTGCGTTCGGTTTTGATTGAATCAAAACCGGCACTCGAGATTCTTGTTTTGCCGTGTTTTCCGGGTCGTCAGGTGATTCCGCCTGGCTTGAAAACCCTCTAGTCCCTCCCGCCGCGGCGGGTCGCAGACCGCGGCGGGAGGGTGCGTGACGGAGCGGAGACCGCCCCCTCGCGAATCGCTTCTAGCGGCGGCGGCATGACGTCGCGGTGACGTGGCGCACAGGCGATGATTTCGGCGGCCAGCGGACAAGAAAAGGGCGCCGCGGCTTTCGCCGGGCGCCCCTCCCGCGACCCAATCGCGGATCTCTTATTTCTTGTCGGCGGGAGCCGTCGTGGCGTCCTTGACCTCCGACGGGGCGATTTCGCCGTTATCGTCGATCGCGTTCGCCTTTTCCTCGCCCGCGGCTTCGACGGCGTCGGCCTTGGCTTCGGTGGCTTCCTTGGCCGGGCCTTCGGGCATCGCGTCGGCCTGGGCGTCGATCGCGTCGGCCTGGGCTTCCGCCTGATCCTCGACCTTGTCGGCTTCCTTGCTCTGGCAGGCGCCGAGCGCGAGGGCCGAAGCGGCGGTGAGGGCGATGATCATCTTGCGCATATCGAGTTCTCTCCAAAATTGACTCGGGGGCTTAACGCCCGGTGAATGGCAAGGTTGCATCCAATTTTCGAAGCCGCGGGAATCGCTGGATTTTCGGCAAAAAAAGAGAGGGCGCCCGCAGGCGCCCTCTTCATGACCCCTCAGGGTGCGTCCTCCCGTCAAAAGCGCTGCTGGCGCTCATAGAGGTCGCGGTAGTGCTGGATGCGCGTGACGCGGAGACCCGGCATGCCGCTGCGGTCGATCGACCGCTGCCAGCCGGCAAATTCCTCGAGCGTCAGGCCATAGCGTTCGCACGCTTCATCGACGGTCAGCAGACCGCCGTTGACCGCGGCGACGACCTCTGCCTTGCGGCGAACGACCCAGCGGGTGGTCGTCGGCGGCGGCAGCGAGTCGAGCGTCAACGGCTCGCCGAGCGGACCGATGACCTGTGCGGGCCGGATTTTCTGATTCTCGATCATATTCATTCCATTAATCTTCGTCGTGGGGGATCGGACGAGCCGACAAGAGGGGATGTAGATCGGCGGGGCTCAACATCGGCTGAAACCCTCTGGTAAACAGGTCATTCACAGTTTCGGACAGGGCGTTCGCAGGGTCCGACAAGTCGAAGAAGCGCGCCGGCCGGACGCTCTCCGGCGTCGCGGCGGTGGCCGTGCCGAGCAGCATGTCGCGCAGCGCGCCGATCTTTTCCGCGTGACGTTCGCGAGTCGCCTGCGCGCGCAGCAGGCGCACGGTCGGCAGCGCCGACTGGCGTGCCTCCGACACGGCGAGCAGGATGTCGAAGCCGGGGTTCGACAGGCTCGTCGCGGCGGAAAGCTGCGGGATATTTGACGGGCTGGCGTTCATGCAGCCTGTCTAGATCAGAGGAGCTAAGGTCCAGTAAATGCCCGTTTCAGCCCCTGTTAGCGAAGCTTAACCAGCGTCAATATCTTGACGCACAGCGCGGAAATGCTGGTATTTCGAGGTTCGCATCCCTAGATGGCGCGGACCATGATCGAGACGATTTCCGCCCCCGCCGGGCTCGCCCGCGCCGACTTCCAGCTTGCCGAACCGCTGAAGGACCGGCGAGTCGTCGTCGCCATGTCGGGCGGAGTCGATTCGAGCGTCGTCGCCGCGCTCGCGGCGCGATCGGGTGCCGAGGTGATCGGCGTGACGCTCCAGCTCTACGATCACGGCGCCAAGGCCAAGCGCGTCGGGGCGTGTTGCGCCGGGCAGGATATCCGCGACGCGCGGGCGGTCGCCGACCGGCTGGGCTTCGCGCATCACGTCCATGACCATGAAAGCCGCTTCCGCGACACGGTGATCGACCAGTTCGCCGACGAATATCTCGCCGGACGGACGCCGATCCCGTGCGTGCGCTGCAACATGGGGGTGAAGTTCACCGACCTGTTCCAGCTCGCGAAAGACCTGGGCGCCGACTGCCTTGCGACCGGCCATTATGTCCGCCGCGTGATGGGCCCGGCGGGCGCCGAACTGCACCGCGCGGTCGATCCGGCGCGCGACCAGAGCTATTTCCTGTTCGCGACGACGCAGGAGCAGCTCGACTTCCTGCGCTTTCCGCTCGGCGGGCTGGAGAAGAGCGTGGTTCGCGACATCGCGCGCGAGCTTGGCCTCGGCGTCGCGGGCAAGCCCGACAGCCAGGACATCTGCTTCGTGCCCGACGGCGACTATGCGACCCTCGTCCGCAAGCTGCGCCCCGACGCCGACGATCAGGGCGCGATCGTCCATGTCGACGGCACCGTCCTCGGCGCCCACAAGGGGCTGATCCACTATACGGTCGGCCAGCGGCGCGGGATCGAGATCGGCGGGCAGGCCGAGCCCCTGTATGTCGTCCGGCTCGACGCGGAGACGAAGGAAGTCGTCGTCGGACCGCGGCGGGCGCTCGCGGTATCGGGCGCGCGGCTCGGCGAAACCAACTGGCTCGCCGACGTCGAGGGACGCGCGGTGCTCGCGAAGGTGCGCAGCATGGCGAAGCCGGTGCCCGCGCTCGTGACGGGCGACCGGCTGGTCTTTGCGGCGGCCGAATATGGCGTCGCGCCGGGGCAGGCGGCGGTGCTGTACGACGCGGCGGACGAGAGCCGCGTCCTCGGCGGCGGCTGGATCGAAGAGACGTTCGCCGCGGAATAGATTGCGCTTTTCCTCCCGATGCCGCAGCCTGCGGGAAAATCAGGGAGAAGAGAAATGGTCAACTGGGTCTTGCGCGGCGCCGTCCTGCTGTGGGCGGTCTTTTTCACCATATTGGGCGCGCAGGGGCTGCTCGATCCCGCGACCTATACCGAAACCTTCGGTATCGCGGTCGACGGGGCTGCGGCGAACACCGTGCGCGCCGACCTGTCGGCCTTCTTCCTTGTCGCTGCGGGGAGCGCGGCCATCGGTGCGCTGGTGCGCGGCTGGACCGGGGCGCTGCTGGTGCCCGCGGCGCTCTATGGCATCGCGCTGGCCGGTCGGCTGATCGGGGCGGCGTTGGGCGATGCGGTCGGCGCGGCGATCGTGCAGGCGATGATCATCGAGGCGCTGTCGGTCGCGCTGATGGCGGGAAGCTGGTGGGTGCTGTCGCGGCCTGCGGCGGCGGCAGAGGTGGCGCCCGATACGGTGCATTGACCGCAAGGGGCGAATGCCGGGTTTCGACCGGAAGTTGTCCTTCCTTGTCTCGTCACCCCGGACTTGATCCGGGGTGTGGATTCACATTTGAAGTGCAACGGCAGGAAGGTTTCGGCTGGAGTTTTGAAGCCGAGGCATTTTCTTGGCGTGTTGTTGTAGTTGGCGATGATGGCGTCGAGGGCTTTGGCTGACAAGTTG
>Ga0233425_10001029_pt1 | contig 66268 bp, 49 predicted proteins | sample Watercolumn_Towu_2_FD_181712 | JGI IMG/M metagenome (GOLD analysis project Ga0233425, IMG submission 181712) | Freshwater microbial communities from Lake Towuti, South Sulawesi, Indonesia - Watercolumn_Towuti2014_140_MG | ecosystem: Environmental > Aquatic > Freshwater > Lake | place...
TGTGTCGCCGACTTCCTAGTCGGCAGGGGCATGGTGGGTCATTCGTGTGCGTTTCGCGAACCCAACCGGATGCAGGCAAGGATGCCTGCGATACGGCAGGTTAGGAAACCTGCGTTACGAGAAGCCACGACGGCCGCCCTCATCGTATCGCAGACTTCCAAGTCTGCTGTGTCGCCGACTTCCTAGTCGGCAGGGCATGGTGGGTCATTCGTGTGCGTTTCGCGAACCCAACCGGATGCAGGCAAGGATGCCGAACCGACAAAGGGCTTGTGCGTTCGAGGAATTGGGCTACTTTCCGGGGTAAAACGAAAGCAACAACATGGATTTGAACCTAGGAAACACCGTCGTCCTCGAAAAGACCCGTGAGCTCTGCCGGACGATCGTCGAACAGCCGGATTTCCAGCTTGTGCGCCGCCACATCGACGCCTTTCTGGCCGACGAAGACGCGAAGCATCAGTACCGCCAAGTGGTCGAGAAGGGCGAGTTCCTTCATCACAAGCAGCACCAGGGCGTTCAACTGAGCCCGGACGAGATTTCTGACTTTCAGCAGCAGCGCGAGGCCCTGGTGCGCAACCCGGTGGCGCGCGAGTTCCTGGCCGCGCAAGAGGTGGTGCAGGCCGTGCAAGAGACCATTGGCCGCCACGTCTCGCGCACACTGGAGTTGGGGCGCGTGCCGGGGCCGGAGGATTTCGAGAGCTGCGGCTCCGGCTGCAGTTGCCATCACTGAGCCGTTGGCGCCGGGCAGGCGGGTCCGGCCCAATCCCGGTCCCCCGGCTTCAAAGATTCACCACGTTCCGCGGCCGGCCTTCGAGGAAGGCTCGGACATTCCCCACCGCAACCTCCAACAGGCGGGCGCGCGCGGCGCGCGTGGCCCACGCCAGGTGCGGTGTGATCACGCAGTTGCGGGCGCGCAACAGAGGGTTGTCACCCGGGGGCGGCTCGACTTCGAGCACATCCAGGCCCGCGCCGGCCAGGGTGCCGGCGTCGAGCGCGGCGGCCAGCGCCGATTGGTCAATGAGCGGTCCCCGGCTGGTATTGAGCAGGAAGGCCGAAGGCTTCATCCACGCGAGGCGCTCGCGGTTGAGCAGGTGGCGGTTGTCCGCTGTCAAGGGGCAATGCAGCGACACGACATCGCTCTGCCGCAGCAAGGGCTCGAGCGCGGCGAATTCAACTCCGGGCGGCAGCTCCGGCGGCTTCGCGCTGTCGTGCGCCAGCACGCGCATGCCGAAGGCCAGGGCCACCGCCCCCACGGCCCGGCCAATGCGCCCGAAGCCGACGATCCCCATCGTCAGGCCAGCCAGCTCCACCAGGGCGCCATCCCAGTAGCAAAAATCCGCGCTCCGGGTCCACCGGCCGTCCCGCACCGTTTGCGCGTGGTACGCAACCCGGTGAGTCAGCTCGAGCAGCAGGGCGAAGGTCGCCTGGGCGACCGACTGGGTTCCGTAGGTCGGCACGTTGGTGACGGGGATGCCGCGCCGCGCGGCGGCGGCGATGTCCACCACGTTGAAGCCGGTGGCCAGCACGCCCACGTAACGCAGCCGCGGCAGCGCCTCGAGCGCGCCGGCGTTGAGCACGGTCTTGTTCGTCAACACAATCTCGGCTTCGGCGGCGCGCCGGACCACTTCCGCGGGCGGCGTGCGATCGTGCAGGGCCGTTTCGCCCAGCGCCTCCAAGTCCGACCAACTCAGGTCGCCCGGGTTGAGCGTGTAGCCGTCCAGGACGACGATCTTCATCGCGGGCGCATCCGGCTGCCGGGCGGCCGGGAATCATCCGAGGCACGCGCCCACGGTCGGCGCGGGCGGGCGGACCTGGGATTCGCCCGTGGCCAGGGGCCTGGCGGGGTGATGGCGTGGCTGTTCGGTGGCCCGCTCATTTGGGAGCGGGTGGTTTGTCGCCGCTCGAGGCGGGCTTCGCGGCCGGCTTGGACGCCGGTTTTTCGGCGGGCTGGGCGCCTGCGTCCGCGGCCGGGGCGTGTCCTTCCTCGAGTTGTTTCAATTCGGCCAGGCGCTTGACCGCGTTCCCGTTGCCTTGTTTGGCCGCGGCCGCGAGCCACTTGTGGGCCAGTTCGAAATCCTGATCAACTCCGTCGCCTTTCAGGTAACGCACGCCCAGTTCACACTGCGCCGACTCGGAACCCGCCTCGGCTCGAGCCTTCTGGAACTCGACCACGCGCCTGGTCGTGGCTTCCTTCTCCGCGCGCTGCTTCTCCGGGTCCGCCGGCGCGACGGCGGCGGCCGGTTGCGCCGGCAATGGCGTGATTGGGCGAATCGGGGTCGCCGGGGCCGCGGGCGGCGTCACGGGTTGGGCGGGGGGCCGCGGCCGCTGCGGAGCTGGGGGCAACTGCGGCGCGATCCGTTGCGTATAAGACCTGGCCCCCCGGTATTGAGCGTGCGCGGCGGGCAAGCAACCCAGGGCGGCCAACGCAAACCCAAGCATGACGAGCGGGGTCTTTTTCATAGTAGGTACTAACTTCCCACAGAGCAGCGTTCGCGGCAAGTGCAAAGGGGGACATCCGAAATTGGGGTTTGCCTGCGAGTGAGGGAATGAAAATACTCGGTGCATGTTCATCGTCCACGTTCAGGTCCGCGTCAAGGCCGAGTGTGTCGAGGCGTTTTCGGCCGCCACGCTCGAGAACGCACGAAACAGCGTCCAGGAGCCGGGCATCGCGCGCTTCGATGTGCTCCAGCAAACCGAGGATCCCACGCGGTTCGTGCTGGTCGAGGTTTATCGCGACGCGGCTGCCCCGGCGCGTCACAAGGAGACGGCGCATTACCTGGCGTGGCGCGATGCGGTGGCGCCGATGATGGCCGAACCGCGCGCCGGCGTGAAGTACGCCAGCCTCTTTCCCGCCGACGCGGAGTGGTAGGGCCTATGCGTTTCGAGTTTGCCACCGCGAGCCGGATCCTGTTCGGAGCGGGCACGCTGCGCGAGGCTGGGCCGGTAGTCGGAAGCTTCGGCCGGCGAGCCCTGGTGGTGACGGGCCGTGGTCTGTCGCGCGCCGGCCGCTTGCTCGCCGAACTGCGCGGGCAGGGCGTCGAAGTGGTGACGTTCGCCAACGCGGGTGAACCTACTACCGAGACGATCCGCCACGGGACGGACCGGGCGCGCCAGGAGCATTGCGATGTTATCGTGGGCTTTGGCGGCGGCAGCGCCATCGATGCGGCCAAGGCCATCGCCGCGCTATTGGCCAACGGCGGCGAGCTGACGGATTACCTCGAGGTGGTTGGGGGCGCCAAACCGTTGACTCGCGCCGCCGCGCCGTGCGTGGCGATTCCGACGACCGCGGGCGCTGGGGCCGAGGTCACGCGCAACGCGGTGCTGGCCTCGCCCGAGCATCGCGTCAAGGTGAGCCTCCGGAGCCCGTGGGTGCTCCCCCGGGTGGCGCTGGTGGACCCTGAATTGACTTACGATCTGCCGCCGGACCTGACCGCCCGGACCGGCTTGGACGCCTTGACCCAGCTCGTCGAACCTTACGTCTGCAACCGCGCCAATCCACTGGTGGACGCTCTCTGTGTCGAGGGCATGCGGCGTGTGGCCCGCTCGCTCCGGCAGGCCTGCGAGCACCGGCATGATCCGGCCGCGCGCGAAGACATGGCGCTGGCGAGTCTCTTTGGCGGCCTGGCGCTCGCCAACGCCGGACTCGGCGCCGTGCATGGATTAGCCAGTCCGATCGGCGGCATGTTCGGAGCGCCCCACGGCGCCGTCTGCGCCGCGCTCCTGCCCTCGGTCATGAGCGCCAACGTGCGCGCCCTCCGTTTGCGTGAAGCCGACCGCGAGCCGTTGCGTCGTTATGACGAGGTCGCCCGAATTCTGACCGGGCGCGCGCATGCGTCCCCCGAAGAAGGGATCGATTGGGTCGAGCAATTGCGCACGGCGCTGGCGATCCCTGGATTGCGTGCGTACGGGCTGACGCGCGAGTCGGTGGCCGGGGTGGCGGCCCGGGCCGCGGAGGCGAGCAGCATGAAGGCGAACCCCGTGGCGCTAACGCGCGGTGAACTCGAGGAAGTCCTGGTCAGCGCCTTGTAGGCGGGCGAACGCGGAGCCGTGCGGGGATACTGCGCTCATGACCCTGACCGCCGCGTCAGGAAGAGGATGGCCGCCGCCAGGAGCAGGACTGGGACGAGCAGGATGAACGCGAAGTAGAGCAAGAGATAGAGCGTGCCGAGGAAAGCGACCCACTGCCAACTCATCCCCGGATGGGCGGGAGTGCCGCTCAGGAAGGCCGTGTACTCGCGCAGGCCGGCCAGGTGAACGATCAAGAAGACCGCGATGAGGAACAAGGCGCGAAGCACAAAGTCCCCGGCGGAGAAAAACCGCGCGTGCCAAAGGGCCGCGCACCGTTCGCGGAATCGGGCGTTCATGGCTTGGCGCGCGAGGTAACTTTTTCCCAGAGCGGTCCCAGGACGGTTGCGTAGAGCAGCGCTGCGTCCCCCACCTGGTTGCTGGCGCAGTACCGGAGGGCGCCCGCGCGGCGCGAGGGGAAGGCCGCCATGTCCAGCGTGGCGGCGAGGGTTCGAACGTAGTCCCAATCGCCGAAGGCGCACGCGCCTACGAAGGCCATGCCGCTGGAGCCGGCGCTGACCCCGAGGACCGGGATGATGGGGCCGGAATCAATGTCGGTGCGGCCGTGCCAGGAGGCGGGCCACTCCCGGGCGTAACTGAAGCCCAAAACCGTGCGGCCGAGATCGCGGCGGGCGCGTTCGTATTGGTCGCGGGCGAAGTCCCGGTCGATAAGTTGGAGGCAATGCGCGACCATCCAGAGCGTCGAGCCCTCGGGGCCGTCCTGGTGCTCGCCCTTGCGTGAGTAACTCGAGACCAACAGGCCCGAGGCCGGGTGCAGCAGCCGCTGCCGCGCCAGCGCGATCCACTCGCGGCACAAACCGGCATGGTCGGTGCCGTCGAGGTGATCCGACAGCCTGATGGCCGCCAGTGCCACCGCGTGGTCGAACGTCCAGCATTCGTCCGGATAACTCTCCGCGGCCAGCGCCGGGCTCTTGCGCATCCGATCGACAATCACGCTCACGCGGTCCGCCAACAACGCCTTGTATTCGGGCTTTTCCACCGCGACCCGCCGGGCGGCCAGCATGAGGGCGATCTCGCCATCCAGAAACAGGCTGCGGGCCGGTTCCAGCTCGAACGCCCGGGCCTTCGAGTAGGGCATGAGAAAGAAATGCATGCCCTCCTGCCGCTCGAGGCGCAGGGTTTCCTCGATGATCTGGTCGATGACCTGCATGTAAGTGGCGCTCGAGGGCGGGTCGCGCAAGGCCATGTTTGCCAGTGACCAGACCAGAAAGCTGCGTCCCATAAAGTCCCACTCGGCGTTGCTGGCCCGCATCCGCCCGAGTTCCTGCTGGCGCAGCCCAGGCTCCGTCCAGAGGCGCAGATGCCGTGATGCCAGCTCGCTGGCCCGGGTGGAGAGCCCGGGAGTGACGTGGAAAACCGTGGCTGGACGGGTGTAGAAGAAGTGAAGACACGGCAGCCAGATCGCCGCCGCGGCCAGTAGCGCCAGCGAGCCGTGCCCGATGCGCCGCGCCGTTGATGGTGGTCCCGCGGGCGGGTTCATGAGGGATCGGGGGTCACGCGGCGCAGGATATTCTCGGGGCGCCCGGATCCCAGGAGGCACGACGACACGCAGCAAGCGCACGGTGCATGCGCGCAAGCAAGCCAGAGGAACGCCGCGCTGACAAGCCGAAAGCCACCGATCAACGCCTGGGCCTCACTGGCTGAGGCACTCCCTCCAGTGGACCAGGAAGAACTTCTTCTCCGGCGGCAGGAAGTGGGGCGAGGTCCCAATGAGCGGCCGCAACGCGGTGGTCATCTGCAACGTCACCATCACGAAGATCACCACCCACACTTTCCAGCCGCTCTCACTCCGCGCGTTCAAGTGGCTGAAACCGGCGCAGAGGAACTTCAGCCCGAACGCCGTGGCCACCGCCCAGAACAGGAGGTGAAGAGCGCCCATCAGGGCGACCGATTCGGTGGACTGGGAGAAGACCCATGCGACCGGGGCGAAACCGATGAGCAGGATGTTCATCAGCGTCAGCAGACCCGCCACCAGGCCCCAGACTTGCGCGGGTCGCGCCTGGGCGCCGCTGAGGCAGGCGAAGATGTAAAGGCTGGGCAGACAAATCAAAGCGGAGAGCACCAGGCCGGCAGCGATCTTCACCGGCGCGGCCCAGAGTTGTGCGCCGCCCGAGAACGTGCCGACCACCACACCGTAGATCAGGCTACACAGTACGCTGCTCATTAGGAGCCGCGCGATAAGCGGGCCGGGCCGCGCGTCGCTGAGCAGGTTGAGCACGCGTTGCGGTTGGCGCAGCATCGCGTCCACGGCGCTGGTGAGGCTCGGAATGGCGGCGCGCTCAGAGGGCTCGGATCCGGGGAGCGAGTCCCCGGAGGGTGCGCCCGGGAGAGACGCCCCACTCGTCGCAGGAGAAGTGTCGTTCGGGTTGTGCATAAGGGTAGGGTGCGGCGCGGCCGCCGCGGTTGTGGTGGTTAGGGACCAGCCAGCTCTCGCATCGAGCGGAGCAAGGCCTCGAAAAAGTTGCCCTGAAACGCATTCGCGCGCAGGAACTCGACCGGCAGCCCTGGCGAGCCGACGAACGGGCGGAGGTTCCAAGCCAGTTGGCTGCCGAGCAGAAGGTTCCCCGCCAACCACGCGAGCATGACGCGGCGGGCCACGGCCCTGCTGCCGCTCAATCGCTGCAGCATTTGCATGAGCCGCAGATTCGCCACCACTCCCGCCAGGGCGATCATCGCGGTCTGCGCCACCAACAAAAAGCTATAGCCCGCGCCCGCGCCCGCCCCGGGGGCCGCGAGCGGCGGCGTGTTCCAAACCACGAAGAACAGCAGCGGACTCAGGCTCCCCAGGATCGCCGAGGCCAGTGTGAAACTCAGCAGGATGGTGAGCAAAGTCTGGCGCGGCGAGAGGTTCGCCCCCAGCAACGGCGCCAGCATCGCGTTCAGCAGGGCGTTGCCCAACGTGGTCAGCATGATGATGAGGGGCAGTTTGAGGGCGGTGTAAAACGCCGCCAACGGCGCCCGCCAGCAGCCAATCGCCGCCCCGAACAGGCCCGCCCCAGCCAGGATCACGACGACGTGGACGCCCAGCCGCGCGCGCTGCCAGCGATCCAGCCAGGGCGTCGTGGCCTCGAGTTCGCCGCGCAACAAGGCCGGCAGCTCGCGCAAAGCCGGAGCGAAGGCGACGGTTGAGTTCACAGCGCCGCCTCTGTTCCCGCAGGGGGCGCGGACGGTTCGATACCGGTCAAGCCTGGCGCGGTTTGCCCCTGCCGCTTGCGCACTTGCACGAGGAGGTCCACCAGCGGCGCGGCCATGAGCAGCCAGGCCGCCACGAACAGCGGCCAGTTGAACCAAACCGGCAGGAGCGCCCGCAGGGCCGGGAGTCCTTGGTTGGCGACACGGAGCGCGTCCGTCATGAACACGTACAAGGCCACCGCAACACCCAACGTGCCGAGATAACGCGCGCGGCGCCGGGGCCAAAGCGGGGCGGTGGGCTCGTCGAACTGGGCCACCAGGGTTCCACCCAGGACCATCAACAGGGCGATCGACACGGGCGCCCAGACCGGTCCCCACCAGGGCAGCGGGATCAGGAACAGCAGGTCCCAGTCCAGCAATGATCGTGGCCACGCCGTCAGCGGGCGCAGGAAAATGTAATAGAAGATATCCCACACACCGAAGGCGACCAGCCCATAGCCGATGCGGCTGCGCCAGCTCCGGCCGGCCAGCCAGCCCACCGCCCCGAGCATGATCATCGTCGCAAATTCACGGATCACTTCGGCGATCCCCGTGTTCCCAATCGCCAGGAGCGGTTGCGGCGAGTAAGGGTCCATTTGCCCGGTGATCGTGCGCAGGTCGAGCACCACCGCCGCTTCAACCCAGGCCATCGCCACGGCGTACACCACCACCACAGCCCATCGGCTACGGCCGCCCCCCGAAAACAGGTCGGCCGAACCGCTCGTCCTCCCCGCCCGCCTCCGCCCCGCGCTCGAGGCTGATTGGATGGTGTCAGGGTTCGTATCCACGTTGATCGCGAGTGGCCTTTTTCTAGGGACACGAGTGGGTCGCGGTTAGTTCAACCTCCAGTTCCCTGGGCGCGCCTTCGAATGTCGGGCGGCCCCAGGCCTCCGCCGAGGCGGCCTGTTGCGCCGCCAGTTCGTGCAGCCAGTTCTCGACCGCATCGATGATCACATCGGGTGTCGAGGTCCCCGCCGTGACCCCCACGCTCTGGGCGAACGCGAACCATTCCGGCCGGAGATCCGCCGCCGTCTGGACATGATGCACATGGGGACAGTGGGCGGCGCAGGTCGCCGCCAATTCCCGTGTGTTGTTGCTCTCGGCGCCTCCGATCACCACCACCACGTCGCACTGTTGCGCCAGCGCGATGGCCGCCGCCTGCCGCTGCTTCGTGGGCTGGCACACGGTATCCGCAAAACGAACCTCGGCTTCCGGAAACCGCTGCCGCAGGAATGCCACCAGCCGCCGCACGCGGTCGATCGGTTGGGTGGTTTGGGCCGCCACACCGAATCTCGCCCGGGGCCGCAATTCCATGATGTCCTCCTCGCTTAGCACGATGTCGAACTCGGCCAGGTCCTCGGTGAGACCGCGCACCTCGACGTGACCGCGCTTGCCGATGATCACGGGGTGGAAACCATCGTGAACCAGCGCGGCGACGGCGCGATGGGCATGATGCACGAGCGGGCAGGTGGCTTCCACCACCTCGAGACCGAGATCGCGCACACGGTTCATGGCTCTTTCCGAAGCGCCGTGGGCGGTGATCATGACCGCCGGCGTCGTGACCTGTGCGGGGCTGTGCACGGTCTGGATGCCTTCGGCACGGAGGGAGGAGACGATGGCGGGGTTGTGGACGAGGTCACCAAGGATCGAGAGCGGGGTTCGGCGGGCGTGCTGGAGGGCGAGGCCGATGGCATCGCGCACGCCGAAGCACATGCCGAGGTGAGCAGCGCGGGATATTTTCATAGTTCAAAGGACTTTGTATAACAAAGCATGTGGCGATTTTGACCGGTCAGTCTGCTGCGTGGTTCAAACTTTTTTCGCCTGCTGAACGATTTGCTCGAGAAGATTGATGTAGTTCGCGAAGGCCCGCTTACCCGCGGGCGTGAGCGAACACGTCGTCAACGGCTTGCGGTTTTGAAAGGTCTTGGTCACCCCCACATAGCCCGCTTCCTGGAGCGTGCGCAAATGCACGCTGAGGTTGCCGTCGGTCATGTCCAGGGTGTCGCGGATTTCGGTGAACGAAAGCTCGGGCGAGGCCGCCAGGAGCGACACGATCGGGAGGCGGCCCTTCTCGTGGATGACGCGGTCGAGTTGAAGAAACGGTTCCGGGTTCACGCGGCCTGCTTCTTGTTCTCGGTGAAATAGAGGTAGATGCCATAAGCCAGGTGCAGCGCGCCGAAGAACAACCCCATGACTCCATGGGCGAAGGTGATTCGCGGCAGGTCTGGGATGCCCGCGGCGAACAAACCACACCCGCCCACGATGAAGATCCAGCCAAACAGTTTGATGCCGCGGGGCATGAAAAAGCCGGCGGCGTGGATCGCGCATCCGTAGAGAATCACCCAGCCCAGCGGCAGCCAGGCCATGCCCAGCACGTTGCCCAGCGGCACGTCGGCGTCGCCCACCTTGACCAGGATCACGAGCGTGACCAACAGCCCCGCCGTCAGCGCGGGCAGCACCGCCTGCGCCACCCTTCGGGTGGGAGGAGACCAGACAGGCTCGCGCTCGCGCAGGGCCTCCCGCCGCACCAGCAGGAACGAGCCCACCAGCGGCACCACGCTTACCGCCAGCCAATACCCGATGAACCCGCGCGGGGAGTCGATCCCAAGCCCGAGCCCGGCCGCGGCGGCGGCGGAACCCACCACGCCGCTTAAGAGCATCATCGGCGCCAGGGCCCGGCGATAGACGGCCGCCCGCTCCATCAACGTCCGGATCACGAGCAGATGTTCCGAGGCCCAGTTGGATTCCATGGGCTTACTTTGCATTACAAAGCGTTGTTGTCAAGCACGGTTTTGTGGTTTTTTTCGAACCGCCGCACCGCATCTCGAGCCGCGGCCGAGCCGGCCACGACCCCCAAGACTTCGCGCGGGACACGCCGCCTATCCCGAGCGCGGTTCGCCGGGTTCAACGGTGTCGGGCCCGATGTCCGTGAAGATCAGGGTGGACGCTCGTGAACGCAGCACTCTGGCCAGCGGCGTATGTCCTTTCGCGGCAAGCGATGTTCCCAGGGCCCGTTCCTTCCCGGGCCCGGAGGCCACCACCCAAACCTGCTGCGCCGCGGCGAGGGCGGCGTAGCCGAGGGTGATTCGTTGTGGCGGTGGCTTCGGGCCGACCACCGCGAGATACGGCTGCCGACTCACGACCACCTCTGCGGGAGCGTCCGGAAACAGCGAGGCGACGTGGCCGTCCTCACCCATGCCCAGGAGAACCAAGTCGAGAACCGGCACGTCCTCTCGCCGGCGGGTAGCGACCGTGCGAAGTTCGCGGGTCGCCGCCTGGACCGCCTCCTCGGGAGGCAGTTCGCCGCGAAGACGGTGGATGCGGTTCGCGGGGACCTTCATCGGTAGCAGAAGCGTGCCCTGGGCGAGCCCGAAGTTGCTCTCGGGATGGCCCGGTGGCACGCAGCGCTCATCGGCCCAGAAGAAGTCCACCCCGTCGATCGTTCGGAGGGTGGCCCGGGCCAACGAGGCAAGTTCGGCCAATAGACGGCCCATGATGCGGCCTCCTGAGAGCGCGACGGTGTACGACGTGACCGAGCTCGCCGCGCCGGCGATCTCCTCGAGCCAGCGGCCGGCGACGGCGCGCGCGAGGCTCTCCGCGTTCGGGAAGAGGATGCGCTCGAAGTGGGACATGGCACGGGAGGGCGGGGCCCCGTTGGTCACGCCGCGTCGATCAGGTCAGAGGCTGCGGGTTGCGCCAGGCATGGCCGCTCTGGACCAGCAGGTCGTCCGCGGCGACGGGTCCCCACGTGCCCGCGGCGTAGAACTCGCGATTGCTCAGCGGTGTGGCCCCCCAGGCCTGCCGGATCGAATCAACAAAGCCCCAGGCGGTCTCGACTTCGTCGCGCCGGATGAAGAGGGTGGCATCGCCGACGAGCGCCTCGAGCAGGAGCCGTTCGTAGGCCTCGGGCGTGTAGGCCCCGAACTCGGCATCGTAGCGGAAGTGCATGCGCACGGGCCGGACTTGCGTGCTGGTGCCGGGCACTTTGCCGTTGAAGCGCAACGAGATGCCCTCGTTGGGCTGCAGCCGGAGCGTGAGGGCGTTGGCATCCATCTGCTTGCCGCATTGCGCGGCGAAAAGAACGTGCGGTGTCGGGCGGAATTGCACGCGGACCTCGCTGGCGCTGAGCGGCAGTTTCTTGCCGGTGCGCAAATAGAACGGCACGCCAGACCATCGCCAGTTGTCGATGAAGAGTCTGAGGGCGAGGTAGGTCTCGACATTCGAGTCGGGCCGCACCTTGGTTTCCTGGCGGTAGCCGGGGCACAATTGGCCGTCGGCGTAGCCAGCAAAGTACTGCCCGCGCACGACCTGCCGGGCGACATCCTCGGGGCGCAAGGCGCGCAGCGATCGGAGCAGTTTCACCTTCTCGTCGCGGATGGATTCCGCCGCAAGGCTGACCGGGGGTTCCATCGCCGCGAGAGCGAGGACTTGGAGCAGGTGGTTCTGCACCATGTCCCGCAGGGCGCCCGCCTCCTCGTAGTAACCGCCGCGGGTGCCCACGCCGAGTTTCTCACTGACCGTGATCTGGACGTGGTCGATCGACTGCCGCGACCAGAGTTGCTCGAAGATGGCGTTCGAGAAGCGGAACATCAGGATGTTCTGGACCGTTTCTTTCCCGAGATAATGGTCGATGCGGAAGACCTGGCGCTCGTGAGCAAACCGCGTGAGTTCAGCGTTGAGTTGTTCCGCCGAGGGCAGGTCATGGCCGAACGGCTTCTCGACTACGATCCGCTGCCAGGCCGTGGCAGTCTGCTCGCGGTGGAGCAATCCGGCGGTGTGCAGTTGTTCGACAATCAACCCGAACTGGCTCGGGGAAACGGCCAGGTAAAACAAGAGGTTGTGGGCCAGGTCTTCCCGGCCGAAGCCCGCCAGGAGCGTGGCCAGTTGTTGGTAGGCCTTGGCGTCGGTCAGGTCCCCCTGGCAGTAAAACACGTTCTGCGCGAAGGCCTGCCAGCGGGCGGCATCGACCGGCTTGGTGCGTGAGAATTCCGCGAGCGCCGCCAGCAGTTCCTCCCGCCAGGCCTCATGGCTTTTCGGGCGTCGCGCAAAGCCCACGATCCGCACCGGGTCCGGGAGGAGTTTGTCGCCGAACAGATGATAGAGGGCGGGAACAAGCTTGCGCGCCGTGAGATCGCCGCTGGCGCCGAAGATGACAATCGTGCAGGGCGTCACCGCGCGATGGCCGGTCTCGAGGCGGCACGTCAGCAGTTCATCAAGTTGCGTCGTTTCGTCCACGGGCCGGAGCATGGGGGCGAACCAGCAGGGATTCAATGAGAACCTCGGCATCGGCCGCCACGCACCGGGGCGGGCACCCCACCACGACGGGCTCGCGCCCAACGAACCATCGACATCTCGAGGCGCAACTGACAAGCTCAGCGCATCAAATGAAACTAATCCTCCACACCGCACGAATCATCCGGCGTTCATCAGTTCGCGGGGGGAAGCTCGGGCTGGCCGCGCCCCTGGCTGTTCGCGCCGCGGGGCTGGGTCTGGCCCTCGCGCTCGCCACGTGGCCGGCAATGATCCGGGGGGCGGAGCCGACCGCGACCGAGCCCGTTTTGGCCACGCTCGCGCTCGAGGACGGCGAACGTGTGCCGTCCTGGGTGATCGAGCCTGCCCGGTGTCGCGCGGTGAAGGTGGAGGGACATGCGTGCCTCGAGTTCGAACCGGACTCGGACCCTTACCGCCTGGTCGAGTGGCGGCTCCAGCTCCCCAGGATGAATGCCGAAACGGCGCCGACCGTGGTGGTCGAACTTGAATATGTGGACCAGGGGGCGGGACTCATGGACGTGGCGTGGCGGCCGGGGGACGGCCCGGCCCAGGATGCGCTCCACGCGAGCCGGCGCGCTTCATACACGCGTTTGAACACGGGCCAGGTTCGGCGAGCTTGGTTCGAGTTTCGCTTCTCGGCCGCCGCCACCCGCGCTCCTGGACCGGCCGCGCTGAGTTTGACCGGCGTCCAACACCTCACCCGAGTGCGGTTGCTTTCCAGCCAATCCGAGGAGGCCTGGCGGGCGCTGCAGGATGCCGTCCCACGCAACGTGAAGCCGATGGTTACGCTCGAACGACCCATCCAGTTGGTGACGACGGCGGGAGTGGATGTGACCGGCGGCATGGCGGCGCTGACCGATTCCGTGGCGGCCATGAACGAGCTTGCCCCGTTGGCCCGAGTGCTGGGCTTCACCTCCATCGAGAGCTATGTGACCTGGAAACGCATCGAACCCGTGCGCGAGGGCGAATTCGACTTCAGCTTCTACGATGGGATCGTGGCGAAGCTGGCACAGTACCAACTCAAATGGTTCCCGTTGCTTATCGTCGGCTCCGGTTACTCGCTGCCGGACTGGTTCCTGGCGAGCCCGGAAAACGTGGGGTTCGTTTGTCTCGAGCATGGATTGACCAACGCGATCCAGAGCATCTGGAGCCCAACGCACCGGCGGCATGTGACGCGATTCCTCGAGGCCTTCGGGCGGCACTACGAGCCCATGGGGGTGCTCGAGGGAGTCCGGCTTGGCCCCAGCGGCAATTACGGCGAGTCACAATACCCGGCCAGCGGGAACTGGGGACCGCGCAACGCGCTCATGCATATCCACATTGGCTGGTGGGCCGGCGACTCCTGCGGGCAGGCCGATTTCCGGCGATGGACCCGGGCGAAATACCCTTCGATCGAGGCGCTCAACAAAGCGTGGGAAACCAGATTGGGCGGGTTCGACGACGTGCGGCCAGCCCTGCCGGCCACCATGCTCGGCTGGCGTCACCGGCTGGATTTCACCGCTTGGTACACCGATTCGATGTCGGATTGGTGCTCGTGGTGGGCGCGGGAGGCGCGCCGGGCGATGCCGCGCACGCCGATGTTCCAATCCGCCGGCGGGTGGGGCTTCCGGGAAACCGGCACGGATTACTCGGCGCAAACCAAGACTATGGCCGGCCTCGACGGCGGCGTGCGACTCACCAACGAAACCGACAGCTACGAGCAGAACTTCTTTGTCACCCGGCTGGCGGCGACCGCGGCGCGCCTCTACCACGCCGCGCTGGGCTACGAACCCGCGAGTTCGCACACCGCTCGCGGCGTGGTCGGGCGCATCTATCACACCGCGGCCACCCAAGGGGACCATCTCTTTACCTATCACGGCAATCTCTTCGCGCACCCGTTGAGCATCGCCAAGTGGTTGAAGTACCTCCCGCTGCTGGATGCGCGCCAGGATTCGATCATCGATGTGGCGGTCTATTACCCCGAGACCGAGAACCAGTTGAGTGACGCGGCGTTCCGGTACCTGCACGCCTGGGGGTTCTATCCCTTTGCCCGGGAGGTGCGGCGAGTCGTGGACGTTGATTACTTGGATGAACGGCTGATCCGTGCCGGGTTTCTGGACCGTTACAAGGTGCTGGTGTTCGCCTGGGGCAATCGCCTCGAGGCCGACGTGCAGGCCACTATCGATCAATGGGTCCGCGCGGGCGGCACGATCATCTACCCGTCCTACCCCCGGCAGCCCCAGGAGACCATCGAGGGTGACACGTCGGTCTTTCTGAAGTGGAGCCGCGGTGACACCGGGCGGGGGGCGTTCCGCCGGTTCCCCGGGGACATGGAACCGCCGAGCGGTTACGGGGAGTTCGTGCGGTCCATGCTGGGGAACGTGCCCACGCTCCATCGTTGGACCCGCCAGGCACTCTCGGTGGCGCACGACGACCGGGTCTTTCTGACCGTCCAGGCCGACGGCCATCTGCTCGCGCTCAACTACCGGGATCAACCCGCGCGCGTGACACTGCGGGACTGCTTCGATGAGGTGATCGAGCCCTACGGGATCGCGCGCCTGCCAGCCGACCCGCCCGGGCGGCGCGCGGACTGAGTCCGCGAGGGGGGGGCGCGGCCTGGGTTCGGGGGTCAACCCCGGGGCCGGTTCAGGGCCGCGTGTTTCTCAAGATCACCACCGAGGGCCCCTGTTCCTTCCACATCTTCTGGAGGAAGGCCGGCGCGGCGCCGGGGCCCGTGGCGTAAGACCCCAGCACCAGGTCGGGCCGGCCGTCGCCATCCAGGTCCCCCGCGTCCATCACCAGCCAGCGGCCGGCGATGCACTCGCGGAACGTGCTCGCGCTGAACTTCAAGCCGCCTTCGCCGCGCAGAAACACGAAGCTCTCGCGCGGGCTCTTGACGTAGTCGGGGAAGTACGAGATCGCCGCGATGTCGAGCTTGCCGTCGCCGTCGAAATCGCGCGCGATCGCCTTGTACGCGCCGTTGAGCGGGTAGAAGAACGCTTCCTCGAACTCGAGGTCGCCTTTGTCAAGGTAAATGCGCAGGCCATGGTACTTCTTCAGCGGGCTGTCGTATTCCCCATTGTCGCCGTTGACCACCAGCAGGTCCATGCGCCCGTCGCCGTTGAAATCGTCCAACTCGAACGTGACATGGCCGTAGGCCGGCGGCTTCTGCAACACCATCTGGCTGGTGAAGTTGCCTTTCCCGTCGTTGAGCATGATGATGATCATCTCGACTTCGTTGGCCATGAGCACCGCCAGGTCGGGCTTGCCGTCCTTGTTGAAGTCGTGCACCACGCACGCCTCGGAGCCCGAGTGATTCGCCAGCACGTGCTCGCGGTACTGGCCCTCCCCGAGGTTCTCGAACCACGAGAAACGGCCCGTCAGGTTCCCAAACATGCAGAGGGCGAAATCGGGCTTCCCATCGCCGTTGAAATCCGCGAAGGCGGCCTGGCAGGCGCGCGGCAGGTCCTTGAGGATCACCTTGGGTTCGCCAAAGCTCTCGCCGTCCCGCGGCAGGAAAACGAACGACGCGCAGTACCGCTCGGTCGGAATGAAGCTCCCCACGCACGTCACGTAAAGACCCTCGGGCCGCTCGACCACGTCCGCGGGGATGTTGTCGAGCGTGTACTGCTCGAGCCCCCGCCCGTCGGCATCCAGGATGAAGAGTGATTGGCTCTTGTCGTCGCCGACGAAGATGCGGTGGCTCGCCGGGCTGATCTTCACGAGCGTGGTTTGGGGGATGGGCTGGCGGAAGCGCGGGGGCTCGAGCCGGAAGCACGGCAAGCCCACCTTGATCTCCCCATGCGCGTCCTGGGGCAAGGGCTCTTCCGGAGCGTTTTTTTCGTAAAACTCCTCGATCAGGGGCCATTGGTCGGGAGGGACCATCGGCTTGTCCGTGTAGATCTTCCGTTCCTGGATCAGGGCGGCGTCCGGGGTGGTGCTGTAGTCGGGAATCGCCAGCCCAAGGCGCACCTTCATGCGTGGCAGCACCTGCTCGCGCCAATGCTTCTTGTCCAGGAGGTCAGGGGTCGGGAAGACGTGGCACATCGTGCAGGCTTTGCGCGCAGCCTTCTCCCCAGGTGGCAGTTTTGCCATTTCCGCGGACTCGTCCTCATCCTCGGCCGGCGCCGCTGGGGCCGGCCAGGCGGGGACCGATGCGTAACCAATCAGCGCCACCAGCACCCAGGCCCAAGCGCGCCAGCGGCCATTGGCCGTGGCAGGGTCTCGACCGCCGTTTGCCCAGGTTATCATGTCCGATTAGGCGGCCCGACACTCCCGGCTGGCAAGGCTATTCTCGGGGCCCGGCCCCGCCCGCGGCCACGTCTCCGCCGGCAGGCTCACTCGGCCCGCAGCACGCAGGTGGCGCCGGGCCGGACGGCAAACTCGAGCAGGTTGGGCTCGAGTTGACGCGCGCGAACGCCACGCGCACTCATGGGCTGGGGCGTCCTCACTCGGACGTTACCAGGGTTGCGCGCTTCGATGCGGGCGTGGACCAACCGCCCCGCCTCCCATTGCATGTCCACCACCAGCCCACCGCGCGCGCGCAGGCCCTGCACGCTCCCTCGGGCCCAGGCCTTGGGCAAAGCCGGCAGCAGCTCGATCTCACCCGCGTGGCTTTGGAGCAGCATCTCGCACATGCCGGCCGTGCCGCCGAAATTGCCGTCGATCTGGAACGGCGGGTGGAGATCGAACAAGTTCGGCGCCGTGCTCTTGCGCAGCAGGGCCAGGAGGTTCTCGTGCGCCACCTCACCCTCGCCGAGACGCGCCCAGAAATTGATGATCCATGCCCGGCTCCACCCCGTGTGCCCGCCGCCGGAGCGAAGCCGCCGCTCGAGGGTGACCCGCGCCGCCTTCGCCAGGTCCGGAGTCCCCTGGCGCGTGATCTGGCGCCCGGGGTGCAGGGCGAACAAGTGCGAGATGTGCCGATGACCCGGCTCCGGCTCGTCATAGTCTTCCGACCATTCCATGATCTGGCCATGCTTGCCGACCGCGAGCGGCGGCAGCCGTTTCAACCCGGCCTCGAGCTGCTCCCGAAACTCCTTGTCCACGTCCAACCGCCGGGCGGCCTCGAGGCAGTTGGTGAACAGGTCGTGGACGATCTCGGTGTCCATCGTCGCGCCCATGCACAGGTTGCCCACCGTTCCATCGGGCAGCCGGTAGGAATTCTCGGGTGAAATCGAAGGACCACTCACGAGGCGGCCCTTCGGGTCCTCGACCAGGTAATCCAGGAAGAACTCGGCGGCTTCCTTCATCACCGGGTAGGCGCGCTGGGCAAGGAAGCTGAGGTCGCCCCCAAAGGCATAATGCTCCCAGAGGTGTTGGCAAAGCCAGGCCGCGCCCATCGGCCAAAGGCCCCATTGCGGCCCGTCCCCCGGAGCGGTGAAGCCCCAGATGTCGGTGATGTGATGGGCCACGAACCCGCGCGCGTTGTAATGGACCTTGGCGGTGCGGCGGCCGGGTTCACGCAACGACTCGAGCAGCTCGAACAAAGGCAGGGCGCACTCCGCCAGGTTCGCCGCTTCGGCGGGCCAATAGTTCATCTGCAAGTTGATGTTGAGATGGTAATCGCTGTTCCAGGGCGGGTTCAGCCCCTCGGCCCAGAGACCCTGCAGGTTGGCGGGCAGGCCGCCCGGCCGCGAACACGAGAGCAACAGGTAGCGGCCGAACTGAAAGTAGAGCGCTTCCAGGGCTGTGTCCGCTTCCCCGGCCTTGACCCGGGCGAGGCGCTCGTCGGTCGGCAGCGCCCCGGAGTCTGCCGGGCCAAGCTCGAGTTTCACGCGACGGAAAAGCGCCTGGTAGTCGGCCAGGTGGGCGGAGAGCAACGCCCCGTACGATTTGTGCGCCGCGGCCGCCGCCTGCTCCTCCGAGGACTCGACGGCGTCGCGCCCGCCGAAGCTCGTGGCCGCGGCCAACACCAGGGTTACCGCGTTGGCGCCGCGCACCTCGAGGCGGAAGCCGGGCGCGAAAACCTTGCCCCCCTCGGCCACCGCCTGCAACACCGCCTGGTACTCGAGCCCTTTGCCGCGGTCGAGTTGCCCCTGCATGATGAGGCGGTCGGGCGGCCGGCCCGCGGGGGTGAACTCGCGTTCACGGTCCAGCGTCGCAAACAGCGTCAAGGCGCCGGGTTGGCTCGAGGTGAGGCGGATCACCAACACCTGGTCAGGGTGGCTGGCGAAAACCTCGCGCGTGTAGCGCACACTGCCCACGCGGTAGCTGACCCGCACCAGGCCCCGCTCCAGGTCCAGCTCGCGGCGGTAGTCCGTGGCCTCCTGATGGCCGGGAAAGTCCAGTCTCAGATCCCCGAGCGATTGATACGGACGAATCGTCATCGGTTTGCCCATGAGGTAGCGCTGGGCCACGCGCATCGCGTCACCGGGCTTGCCTTGAAACAACAACTGCCGCGCCTCGGCCAGGTGCGCCGCGGCCTCGGGGTTGTTGACCTCGCGCGGGCCCCCGGACCAAAGCGTGTCCTCGTTCAGTTGGATGCGCTCCTTGTCGGCGCCGCCAAACACCATGCCGCCCAGCCGCCCGTTGCCGACCGGGAAGGCCTGTTGCTCCCAGTTCGTCGCGGGCTGGCGGAACCAGATGGACAAGTCCGCGCGCGGGCGGGCGCTTTCGGCGGCTTCCGCACTCGGGTGGGCCAGCCAGCCCACGAACCAAGTCAGCGCCACCGCCAGGCAGGCGGTGGCCCCTCGACTTCGAACGCGCCGCGATGGACCAGCGATCATGGCCGGCAACGGTTTCTGAAAGGCCTCTCCCCGTCAAGCCCGCGCCGAGCCGCGGACGCAACGCCCAGGAGTGACGATAAAGTGAGACAATTGTCACACGTTATTGTCAACTTCGGCCCCCGCCAGGGTCCGGCGCAGCGGACGGATGCGCTCAGGCCCTGGAATGATCTAACATTCGTTTGACTTCGCGGTGAGCACGTGGAATCACTTGCGATTATGTTGCGCACGCGGCTGCCTCAGCGTTTCCAATCTCACTCGCAACACCCGCGCGCACACGGCCGCTGTTGCCGCCGAAGGCCGGATGGCTGGCTGGGGCACATTGCGGCGCTGCTCCTGGCTGGAGCGTTGCCTGCATCGCCGCTGCGGGCCGCGCTGCCCGCGTTCGACTTCACCCAGGCCGCCGAGCGTCAAGGCTGGTCGGCAACGCACGACCTCGCGCCGCTCGAATCCGCACCCGGCGGATTGCAGGCCCGCATCCTCGGCGGTGATCCCTACCTTACCGGCCCATCGCGCGATTACCCTGGCGGGACCCTGCTCTGGATGCACCTGCGCCTCAAGTCCGACGAAGGCGGCATGGGCCAGGTCTTTTATTTCCGCAATGCCGCCACCGAGGCCGACTCCGTGCGGTTCGATGTGCCCGCGGGTCAGTGGCACGAGGCAAAGCTCCGGCTCCCGGCATTAGGATCGGGTTACCGGTTGCGAATCGACCCGCCCGGCACCGCGGGTGTGTGCGTGCTGGCATCGATCCGCTTCGAGGAGCGGGTCTCGCTCCTCCCACCCGCGTGGCCGAAACCGGCGGCGCCGGTGCTCGCGCCCGGCAGTCTGACCGTCCAGTCCGGCCCGTTGAAGATCGTGCACAACCAGACTGACTGGGGTGGTTTTGAGGTTCACGTGGATGGTCAGCGCGCGGCGGTAGGCCACGCCCGGTCGCTGATCGGCTACACGGTGGGAAGCCAGGCGCGTTGGCTTTCCCTGGCCCCGGGCGGTGGCAACACGATCACTGTCCAAACGAGTGGCGCGGGCCTGACCGTGGGCGCAGTTTGCCCCGACCCCGATGGTGGGCGCTGGACGCTGGAACAGGTGTTCGTGCCAGGCTCGCTGCCCGGGGCAATCGATGTGGAAACGCGGGTCGCTGTGGATCGCGACCGTTCTGCCGCCTATCTTCCGCTACTCACTTTGCTGCCTGGGTTGGGGACGTACGGTACGAACAAGACGCAAGCGCTGTTCGCCGGCATCGAGTACCTCGAGAACGAACCCAGCAGTTCGGAGGCGGACGTGATCGGGGCGGGAGCGCGACGCCAGGTGCCGGATGCGCTGAAGATCACCTTCCCGCTGATGGCGATTGCCGCCGAGGGCCGGTACGTGGGGCTGAGTTGGAATCCAGTCCCGGACGTGTGCGCCGTGTTCGATTCGCCCGACCGTCTGTTCGGATCGGTGGGACATGTCATGGGGCTGTTGGCGCCAGGTTCCGACGGCCTGAGCCGCGAGGAATCGAGTTTGCTCCCGTACGGGGGCGTTCTGCTGAAGGCGAACGAACCGCTCGTGGTCCGCGCCACGATCATGGGCGGAACGGGCTCGAGCATCGTGCCGGCGGTCCAACATTATGTCCGGCTGCGCGGGTTGCCGCCGCTCCCCGCCGCCGGGCTGAGCGCCGCCGATTACTTCAACCTGGCCGCGCGCGGTTGGCTCGACTCGAGAATCCGTGAGGGCGACCTGTTCCGCCATGCTGCGACGGCAGGGTTCGGCGCGACACCCGCGGCGGACGCTGCGCTGTTGATGGATTGGCTCGCGGGGAAGGTTACTGAGGCCGGGTTGGCCGGACGCGTGGCCGCTGAGGCGCAGCGCGCCCTCGCCCTCGTGGCGCCCGCCAACTACAACTCGGCCCAGATCGGCCATGTCCGTTACCCGGTCGCGGCCCTGGCCTACAACGCCGCCCCGGAGAACGCCGCCCAAGCCCTGGCGCAAGGACGCGGCCTGCTGGGGCGGTTCGAGTCCGACGGCTCCGTCCTGTACCGCCCGCCGGCGGACGGCCTGGACTACGGACGCACCCATTGGGCGCGCGACGCCAGTGGACTGACCGCACAAGTCGTGGCCATGCTGCTCGAGGCCGCGGCCTTTTCCGGAGACCCCGGACTCAAGAACGACGGTCTCCGTTACCTTCGTGCGTTGGGCAAGTTCCGCAACGGCGTGCCCCGCGGCGCCCAGACCTGGGAGATTCCTCTCCACACGCCCGACATTCTCGCGTCCGCTTACCTCGTCCGCGCCTACACCTTGGGCTTCGAGTTGGCCGGCGATCCCGACTTCCGCGAGCAGGCGGTGTATTGGGCCTGGACCGGCTTGCCCTTCGTGTACTTGACCCCCCCCACGCCCCAGCCGGTCGGGCTCTACAGCACGATCCCTGTGCTCGGCGCGACGGCCTGGACCGCGCCGTTGTGGATCGGGTTGCCGGTCCAATGGTGCGGGTTGGTCTATGGCGATGCCGTGGCGCGGCTGGCGGCGCACGACCCGTCCGGCCCCTGGCGGCAGGTGGCCGAGGGCATCGCCATCGCCGGCATTCAGCACACTTATCCTGCATCAGATACGAATTATGTCGGGTTGCTCCCCGACAGCTTCAACCTCCGCCCGCAGTCGCGCAACGGGCCCGCCATCAACCCCGCCACCGTCCTGGCGCCGGCGGCGCGGTTCTTGAGTCGTCCGCTCCTGTATGACTTCGTTTCGTTTCCGCGCCACGGGCTGTTGGTCCATGCTCCAGGGAGCCTCACCGTGCTCGAGGAGCGCGCCGATGCGGTGAAGTTCACGGTCCAGCCTTGGCCGCGCGGCGCCTGCTCGCTGTTGATCAATGGCCTGTGGAAACGCCCCCGCCTGAGGCTCAACGATCAAGAGACGCCGTTGTTCCCGCCGCACCGTTACCAATCGGCGGAGGGTCGCCTGGTTCTCCAGATCACCACCAACTCGACCATCGAGTTGTTCACCCCCGCCGAGGCGGCCTTGCGGATTCAACGCGCGCCAGCCCCCAACGCCGTCGCACTCTCCTGGCCCTCCGTGGCCTCCGCCTACAGTGTTCAGCAACGCGCCGGTTGGGAGCCTGATTGGGACTGGGTGGACACCGATGTCCAGATCGAATCGACAGCCCAGGGCAGCACTGCCACCCACCCCATCGCCTACGCGCAACGATTCTACCGGTTGCGCAAACGATTCTGAACCGGCGCTCGTTGTCAGGCGCTCCCTGACACGGGAATCAGCACCGCCCCGCTTGGCCGACCTCGGCTCGGCGCTAGGCTGGCGCGGAATTGAACACTGTCATGCCGCTTCGTACTATGGCCCCGATTGCTTCCGGCCAGGATGCCGGCCCCTGCACGGGCGGCAGGGCGGGATTGGGCTTGCCCGCGTCACCGCTGCTCGTATAATACGACTATGTCGCCCCTCCGCATGTCCGGCATCGTCCGGCATTCGATCGAAGCCGCGCGGCAACGGCTCCCGGGCCGGGGTGGGCGGGCTCGGCGCGTTGTGCGCTTGGGGGGGGCGTGCCATGCCCCGCGGCTGGCTCGGTGGTGGTGGGCGGCCCTGGTGGTGATCTGCCTGACGGTCCGCGCGGCCGACCCGATCCGTTTCGCCATCATTGGCGACTTTGGGGATGCCGGAACCAACGCCGCGGTGGTCGCCAGGATGGTCAAGGGCTGGAACCCCGCGTTCATCGTCACCCTCGGGGACAACAATTACCTCGAGGGCGATTACGCCCGCAACAGCACGCTCTTGTACGACACGGCGATTGGCAGTCTGTTCGGCTCGTTCATCAAGTACCCCGCCGGCAGCAAGAGCAAGTACGCGCCCGGCTCGACGGTAAACCGGTTCTTCCCGGCGTTGGGCAACCACGATATCGGGCACGGCACCACGAACCTCCCCTACGCGTTCCCTTACTGGTACGCCTATTTCGACCTGCCGGGCAACAAGCGCTATTACGACTTCGTGCAGGGGAACATTCACTTCTTCGTGTTGGACAGCGACGAGCGCGAACCCGACGGCATCACGGCCTCGTACTCGGACCCGCAGCCCTCGGTTCAGGCGGCGTGGCTCAAGAGCGCGCTCAAGGCATCCACCTCGACCTGGAACTTCGTGCTCATGCACCATCCGCCCTACGGTTCCGGGGGCATGTCGCATGGCGAGCGCCGCTGGCCTTTCCGCGAGTGGGGCGCCGACGCGGTCTTCGCGGGGCACATGCACCTGTACGAACGGCTCGCGGTCAACGGCATCCCGTACATCATCAACGGCGCGGGTGGCCACGAGAAGTACGCCGCGAAGCCCTTCAACATCCTCGGCAGTATGGTGCGCGCCGACGCCCAATACGGCGCGATGCTTGCCGAGGTGAGGGACAGCTACGCGAACTTCAAGTTCTTCTATGGCGACGGCACGTTGGTGGATGAGTTCCAAATACCCGCCGCGCTGGAGGCAAATGTCCTGGACCGTCCGGTCGCGGCCTCGGCCGATGACGCCGTCGAGGACGCCGGCGGCGCGGTGCGCCTGGGCGATTGGTGGTTCCGCCCCGGCGAGGCCGCGCACAAGACCGTCGGGATGCGGTTTCAAGCGGTGAACATCCCGGCGCGCGCCACGATCGTCAGCGCCTTCGTGCAATTCAAGGCTCGCGGCTCCTTCAACGAGAAGGCCGAACAACCGAACTATAATCTGCCCCTGACGCTCCAGTTCCAGGGGGAACTCCCCGCCCGAGGCGAACCAAACCAGTTTGCCGCCACCCCTCGCAACATCACCTCCCGCCCGCGCACGAGGGCCGCCGTGACCTGGCCGGTTCCCGCCTGGACTCAATATGACGAAGGTCCGGACGAACGCACGCCCGACTTGCAGCCCATCATCCAGGAGATCGTCAACGGCGCGGGCTGGGGCGCGGGCAACGCACTGGGGCTGATCTTCTCGAAGGCGGACAACAGTGGCCCGGGTGTGCGCCACCCCTATGCCGCGGACGCCGAGACCGTCGGTCCCGGCTCGAAGGGCAGCGGGGCGCCGATCCTGCACGTCCAGTGGATTGGCCCCTATCAACTCACGGACCTGGGCGCACTCGCGCGCGGCACCTACGCCTACGCCTTCGGCATCAACAACGCCGGCGACGCCGCCGGCTACTCCGAGACCGTCATCGGCCGTTCCGTGGACCACGCCTTCCTGTGGAACGGCTCGAGCCTGGCCGAGCTGCGCACGCCGTGGAACCAGGCCGACAAGGCCTATGCCTACGGCATCAATGATGCCCGGGTGATCATAGGTTACGTGAACCGGCTCGGAAGTGGAGCTTATATTCGCGCTTTTCGCTGGACACCTGCCGCCGGCATGAGCCCGCTGGCCACCTTGAACGGACCCGGCGCCGCCCTCGACGTCAATCAGTCCGGCACGGCCGTTGGCTATTCCCAGAACGCGCAGGGTGTCGATCGCGCGGTGCAGTGGAGTTCCGTCGGTCCTGGGGTGGTGGACCTCGGCAGCCTCGCCGGGGATGGCGGAACGAATTCATCCTACGCCTACGCCATTGCCAACGACGGCACGATCGTCGGCAAGTCGGTGACCTCCCGGAACGGCCCGTTCCACGCCTTCCGCCTCGGCCCCAACCGCCGCCTCGCGGCCGGCGACGATCTCGGCGTGCTGCCGGGCGGTCTGGCGAGCTCCGCCAATGACATCAACGACCGCGGCCAGATCGTGGGCGCCTCGCAGGACGCGCGCTTGAATTGGCACGCCATCTACCGCGCGCCCGGCTCGAGCACGCTGGTGGACCTGGGCACGCTGGGCGGCACCAACAGCTTCGCTCATGCCATCAGCGGCGGTGGCTTGGTGGTGGGCACGGCCGACCGGACCACCAGGCCCGTGGCGTTCGCCTGGCGGCCGGGTTGGCCGCGGCTGGTGGACTTGAACGAACTGCGCCCGGCCGGCAGCACCCTCTCCCTGGCCAGCGCCGAAGGGGTCAATGACGGCGGGGCGATCGTGGGTTGGGCCTTCGACCCCGGCGGCCACGTCCGCGCCTTCCTCCTTTCGCCCGCGCCCTGAGCCGCCACCCGGTGCCTGGGGCACTCGGTGGCAATGGACTGCTCGCGCGTGACAGAAAGTTGAGACAATTGTCACACTTTTTCGTCACATCCCCGGAGCCGGGCGTTGGCTTTGCATCTCGGGCGCGCGCGGCTAGATTCCTCTGATGTTCGTGTCGTTCCAACACGCGCCGTGACCGGGGACTGCATCCGGATCGGCGGGGCACGGGTTCATAACCTGAAGAACCTCTCGCTCGAGGTCCCGCGCAACCGGCTGGTGGTGATCACCGGTCCAAGCGGGTCCGGGAAGTCTTCGTTGGCGTTTGACACCATCTTCGCCGAGGGCCAGCGGAAGTACGTAGAATCGCTCTCGGCCTACGCGCGCCAGTTCCTGGACCTGCTCGAGAAACCGGAGGTGGACTTCATCGAGGGGCTGTCGCCGGCGATTGCCATCGAGCAGCGCACCGCGGCCGCCAATCCGCGATCGTTGATCGCCACCACCACCGAGATTTACGATTACCTGCGGCTGTTGTATGCGCACCTCGGGCGGCCCCATTGCCCGCGGAGCGGCCAGCCGATGGCGTCGCAGACCCCTTCCGAGATCGTGGAGAAGCTGCTGGCTTTGCCGCCCCGCACACGGTTGATGTTGCTGGCGCCGGTGGTGCGCGGCCAGGAAGGCGAGTTTCGCGACGTCCTCGAGCGGCTCGCCCGCGAAGGCTTCGTGCGGGCCCGGGTGGATGGCCAGGTGGTGGAACTGGCCAGCAACGTGCGCCTCAGGCTCGACCCCAAACAACGCCACACCATCGACGTGGTGGTGGACCGGCTGGTCGTGGATCCGGGCATGCGGGCGCGGCTGGCGGACTCGATCGAGACCGCGTTGAAATGGGGCGAGGGCACGGTCGTTGTGCTCGAGCAGCCGCCGGGGGCCGGGCCGGAGGCCCCGTGGACCGCGACCACCCTGTCCACGCGGATGTTCAGCCCCGCCACCGGCTTGAGCTATGATCCCCCAACCCCGAAGCACTTCTCGTTCAACTCGCCTTTTGGGGCTTGCCGGGTCTGCCACGGGCTGGGCCAGAAATTCGTCTTTGATGAGACGCTGGTCGTGCCGGACCCGGCCAAGTCTCTCGAACAAGGAGCGGTGCTGCCGTGGCGGCGCGGCGGCAAGCGGATGGTGGTGTATTACAAGTCCCTGCTTCGGGGTGTGGCCGCGCATTACCATCAAAACCTCGAGACGCCGTTCAAAGACCTGCCTGAGGAGTTCAAGCGCGTGCTGCTCGCGGGCTCGGGCGAGACCCAGATCGAGTTCAGCTTCTGGCGCGCGGGCAAGATGAGCAAGGTCGAGCGCTCGTTCGAGGGCGTGGTGCCCAACCTGAGGCGTTTGTATGAGGAGAGCGAGAGCGAGTTCACGCGCAACCGCCTCAAGGCCTTCATGACGTTGCAGCCGTGCGACGCGTGCGCCGGCAAACGGCTCAAGCCCGAGATGCTGGCCGTCCGGCTCGGCGGCTCCCGGATGGCCCCGGCCACAACCGGCCCCGTGCTTGATCCGGTCGCCGCCCCGCCCGCCGCCCAAGCGCGCGCGCGGTCCAAAGGCGGCCGTTCTGGAGCCCGGGCCGGGGAGCCGGCGGCAGGCGCGGTGGGACCAACGCCCGGCTTGCCGGAGCTCCCGGGGCTGTCGATCATGGACTTGTGCGGACTTTCTGTGGCCGCTGCTGACGCGTTCCTGGGCGGGTTGGAACTCAGTGAGTTCGAGCGCAGCGTGGCCGGGGAAGTCATACGCGAAATCCGCGCCCGGCTCGGGTTTTTGAAGAACGTGGGTTTGGGTTACTTGACCCTGGATCGCGAGAGCGGGACGCTCAGCGGGGGCGAAGCCCAGCGCATCCGGCTGGCCACGCAGATCGGCGCCGGGCTGGTGGGGGTGCTCTACATTCTCGACGAGCCAAGCATCGGCCTGCATCCGCGCGATAACCAGCGTTTGCTCGAGACGCTCGCGGGCCTGCGCGACCTCGGGAACACCGTCCTGGTCGTCGAGCACGACGAGGAGACCATCCGTCGCGCGGACTACGTCGTGGACCTCGGTCCCGGGGCGGGCGTGCATGGGGGCGAGGTGGTGGCCGCCGGGCCGCTGGACAAAGTGCTGGCCAATCCACGCTCGCTCACGGGCCGTTACCTGCGCCGCGAACTGACCATCCCCGCGCCCGCCCGGCGGCCGCACCCGATCGGACACGCCGGCTGGCTCGAGATCGTCGGGGCGCGCGAGAACAACCTCAAACACATCGACGTGCGCATTCCCTTGGGCACGCTGACGTGTGTCACCGGGGTGAGCGGCTCAGGCAAGAGCACGCTGGTGGATGACATCCTCCACCGGGCCCTGGCGCGACAGTTGCACGGCGCCACCGCGCGGCCCGGGGCGCACGCCGGTTTGCGTGGCATCGAGTTGCTCTCGAAGATGATCGTCATCGACCAGGCGCCGATCGGCCGGACCCCGCGCAGCAATCCCGCCACCTACACTGGCATCTTCAATCACATCCGCGACCTCTTCGCCCGCCTGCCGGCGGCGCGAGTCCGGGGCTACGCGGCGGGGCGGTTCAGTTTCAACGTGCGCGGCGGGCGTTGCGAGAAGTGCCAGGGCGACGGGCTCTTGAAGCTCGAGATGCACTTCCTGCCGCCCGTCTATGTGACCTGCGAGGCCTGCGGCGGGCGCCGCTACAATCGTGAGACCCTCGAGATCACTTACAAAGGGCTGAACGTGGCGGACGTGTTGGACCTCACCGTCGATGAGGCGGTGACCTTCTTCCGGGCGGTGCCAGCCATCCATGATATTTGTGTGACGCTGGCCGAGGTCGGCCTGGGCTACCTGCGCCTCGGCCAGGCCGGCACCACCCTCAGCGGCGGCGAGGCCCAGCGCCTCAAACTGGCGGCCGAACTGGGCCGGCGCGCCCTCGGGCATACGCTCTACCTGTTGGACGAACCGACCACCGGCCTGCATTTCTGCGATGTCGCCAAGTTGCTGGAAGTCCTTTTCAAACTCCGCGCCGCGGGCAATACTCTGGTGGTGATCGAACACAACCTGGACGTGATCAAGTGCGCGGATTGGATTATCGATCTTGGCCCCGAGGGCGGAGACCTGGGGGGCTGGATTGTGGCCGAAGGCACGCCCGAGCACGTGGCCCGCTGCGCCGCCAGTCACACGGGCCACTCGCTTGCCGGGATGCTGGCCTCGGCTCAATAGGGCGCCGGCCGCGCGCGTCCAAGGGTTGATGAATCATACGCCGCGACTCCAGGGCCGGGCGCGCAGCCGCCTGCGCGGCGGTCTGGATTGGGCTGCGCTGCTTCTGCTGGCCTGCCTCGCCGCGCCCATGCTCGTCGCCGCGACCGAGGAGGAAGAACGCGCTTACCAGGCCCTGGCGAAAGGGTTCACCGACGGTCTGTACGAACTGGTCGAGAAGAACACCGTCGAGTTCACCAAACAGTTTCCCCAATCCGAGCACTTGCCCGAGGCGATTCTGCTGCAGGGCCAGGCCAGGCTGCGCCTCAAACGCTACGATGATGCCGCCGCGCTTCTGGATGAAAAAGCGGCCGCCGCCGGCAAACTCGCCGATGAATACCGTTTCTGGCAGGCCGAGGCGCGGTTCGAAAAGGGCGACCTGGCCGGCGCGGCGGATGGCTTCGCCAAAGTCGTCGCCGAGTTCCCATCGTCCGTCCGCCGCCTCGAGGCCGCCTACGATGAGGCCTTCGTGCGCTTCACGCTGGGGGACGCCGCCCGCACCGCCGGCCTGCTGCAGGATGCCAACGGCCCGTTTCAGCAGACGGCCAAGGCCCAGCCTGACAACCCGTGGGTGCTGCGCGGCTGGTTGCTGCTGGGGGAAGCACTGGTGCTCGCGAAGGACAACAAGGGCGCCGAGACCGCCTTGAATCAACTCGCCGGGCGCGCGCTCCAGCCGGAGGCGCAATGGCGCTGGCATTTCCTCCTGGCGCGCCTGCAGTGGACTGACCAGCGCTGGGCCGACGCGCTCAGCCACGCCTCGAACCTCTGGACGGCCGCCACCAATTCCGTCCGGCCCGAGCTCCTGGCGGAGGCTGCGACCGTTCACGCCGAAACGCTCGAGAAGCTTCAGCAACCTGAGGCCGCCCTGGCCGCCTATGAGCGGAACCTGGCCGACGGGCTGCCGCCGGCGTTGCGGCGGCGCGCGTTGCAGAAGATGATCGAGATCAGCCTGAGCCTGAACAAGACGCGCGAAGTCAGCCAGCGCCTCGAGGCCGTTATCCAACAGCATCCGCAGGACGAGTTGCTCGACCTGGCGCGCCTGACCCTGGGCGAGCTGCGCTTGAAAGAGTTCTACAGCGTTCGTGCCGCGACGACGCCGGCGGGCGCCGACCGCCCCATGGTCTTATCGAATCTGCTGGCGCAGGCGCGCACGCAGCTCGAGCTGGTGGTGACGAACTTCCCGCAAAGCGCCCTCCTGGGCAAGGCCCAACTCGACCGTGGCTGGGTGCTCTGGGAGGAAGGCGCCCGCCGCTACCCCGAGAGTTTGCTCGCCTTCAAGAGCGCCACCGAGCGGTTGCCCGTTTCCATCGACCAGGCCACCGCCCAGTTCAAATGGGCCGATTGCCAGTTCCAACTGACGGACTATGGCGGGGCCATCAGCAATTACTGGCTGGTCGTTACCAATTACCCGGGCTTGAGCGAAGTGACCAACCGTTTCACCACCCAGGCGCTCTACCAGATTGTTTGCGCGGGCATCGCCGGAAACGACCTATCCAGCGCCTCGGCCGCTTTGGCGCGGCTGCTGGCGCACGATCCCACCAGCGAGTGGGCGGCGCGGTCCGAGCTGCTCGTGGGCCAGGCGTTCAGCCGCCAGGAGAAGGCCTCGGCGGCGCGAGCCGTGTTCGTCGATTTTGGCCAGCGCTTCACCAACTCGGCCATGCTCCCCGAGGTCAAGCTTGCCCTTGCGCGGACCTTCGAGCTGGAGCGCAACTGGCCGGCTGCGCTGGCCGAATACAGCGCCTGGCTCACCGCCTACACCAACCAGGCCACCGTGCCGCCGGGCTTGATCGCCCAGGCCGCCTTCGACCAGGCCCGCCTGGCTTACCAAACCAAGCCCGACACCAACTCCCTGGCCCTGTTGTCGGCGTTCGTCGGCCGGTTCCCGGAATCGACGAATGCCCCGCTGGCCCAGTATTTCATCGGTGAATACCACTTTGGCCAGGCCGACTACGAACGGGCCGAGCTCCATTTTCAGGACAAACTCCTGTTCCAGCACCCGAACGCGCTGATCGACGGGCTCGCCTACCAGGCCCGGCTCATGGCCGCGCGCGCGGCCTTTGCCGGCCAGCGCTACCGGAGCGTGCGCGATTACGCCGGTTGGTTGATCACCAACGGCCCGCTGTCGGTGGCGTCCTCGCCCATCCCCGTGCCCATCGTCGCACAGGCCTATATCTTCCTGGGGGACTCGTTCATCGCTGAGAGCCCCCAGGGCGCCACCAACAAACTCGCTGGCTTCGGCGAGGCCATCACCGCTTTCCTCAAGATCGTCGAGAACCTCGCCACCAACGAATTCGTTCCGGTCGCCTGGGGGCGCATCGGCGACTGCCACCGTCAACTGGCCGCCCTCGAGCCCGCCCAGGCCGTCAAGCGCTGCGAGAACGCCGCCGAGGCCTATCGCAAGGCGACGGCCCCCGCCGCCGACGTCACGACCCGCAGTCTCGCCGAGATCGGCCTCGGGCTCGTCCTCCAGACCCTGGCCTCACTCCGTCCGCCAGCCGAGCAGGGGCCGTTGCTCGACCAGGCCCTCGGGCATTTCGTGCGCGTCTTCTACCGCACCAACCTGCGCGAGGGCGAGCAGCCCGACTCGGACTGCGTCATGAAGGCGGGATTGGCCGCCGCCGAACTGGCGGAACAACTCAAGAAATGGGAGCAGGCCGTGAACCTGTACCGCCGGCTGCAAACCGAACTCCCGCCTTTGCACGACCGCCTCGTCAAGAAAATCGAGCAGGCCGCGCAGGCGGCCGCCCAGGCCAAAGCCGGCGGCGGCAAGTGAACGTGGTTTGACACGCCCACGCCCGCGGCCTAGGTTCCTCCCGATGGATGGCCCCATGAGCAACACGGTCCAGACAGTTGTCAGCCTGACGGAAATCGCCGCCCGCCACATCCAAGAGATGCTGGCCAAAGAACCCGAAAGCGCCGGCAAGGGCCTGCGCGTGTACATCGAACAGGGCGGTTGTTCTGGGCTGCAATACGGCATGGTGTTCGATCAGCGGCGCGACGGCGACCTGGTCGGTGAACATTTCGGCGTGGCGGTGGTCGTCGATCCCACCAGCGCCAACTACCTGCGCGGCGCGGTGGTGGATTTCGACGAGAGCCTCACCGGCGGCGGGTTCAAGATCAAGAATCCCAACGCGCGCGAGTCCTGCGGCTGCGGCAACTCCTTCGCGACCGAGGCTGCCAGTCCCGGCGTTTGACGCTATCGGGTTGACGGTGGGACTGCGCTCGCGCACTCTGCGCCTGGTCGGTCCCGGCCACCGCGGTGGACCGGGGCCGGTGGTTTTCGACGCGAAGGAATGGCGACATTCTGCACCTGAACAAGCACATGAATCTTGACACCCTCTACTCGGAATTAACGCTGAAACCGGAGGCGAAGCTGGCCTTAGTGGTGTTGGACGGCCTGGGCGACCTGGCCATGAGCGAGAACGGCTACCTCACTCCGCTCGAGGCCGCGGTGACCCCCAACCTCGACGGCCTGAGCAAAAACGCCGCGCAAGGCCGCATGATCCCGGTGGCCCCGGGGATTACACCCGGCAGCGGGCCTGGGCACTTGGGGCTCTTCGGCTACGATCCGCTCGAGTACCAGGTCGGTCGCGGCGTGATCGAGGCCCTCGGGTTGGGGCTGGACCTCAAAGCTGGCGACGTGGCCGCGCGCGCAAACTTCTGCACGCTCGACGCCGACGGCATCGTGACCGATCGCCGCGCCGGGCGCATCGAGACCGCCGTGTGCGAAGAGCTCTGCGCCCTGCTCGCGGCCCAGGTCAAACAACTCGGCGATGCCGAAGTGATTATCAAGGCGGGCAAGGGCCACCGCTTCGTGGTGGTCTTCCGGGGTCCGGGGCTCGAAGGCCCGCTCACCGATGCCGACCCGCACCGCGAGGGCCTGCCGATCCCAACCGCCGAAGCGGTCAACAAGAAATCCGCCAAAGCCAAGAAGACCGCCAAACTCGTGGCCGAATTTTACCGGGCGGCCCTGCCGGTCATCGCCCACCGCTCGCCGGCGAATGGCTTCCTCATGCGCGGCATCGCGCACCAGCCCGAAATCCCGCTCTTCGCGGACCGTTACCAGCTCAAACCCGCTTGTCTGGCCGTTTACCCAATGTACAAGGGACTCGCCCAACTGGTGGGCATGGCCAAGATCGAGGGGCCGCAGACCATCGCCGAGCAGTTCGAGCGTTACCTCGCCGAGTACGACAACTACGACTTCTTCTTTATCCATTACAAGTACACGGACATGCACGGGGAAGACGGAAACTTCGAGGCCAAGAAGAAGGCCATCGAGGAATTCGACGCCGCGCTGCCGATTCTGCTGCGCAAACAACCCGCGGTGCTGGTCATCACCGGGGATCACTCGACCCCGTGCGCCGTCAAAGGGCACTCGTGGCATCCCCAGCCCGTCCTGCTCACCTCCGCGCTCAGTGGTTGGGACAAGCTGGATCGGTTCACCGAAACCGGCGCCAACCAGGGCTCGCTCGGAATCTTCGAGGCCAAGTACCTGATCCGGCTCATGCAGGCCAACGCCCGCATGTTCGACAAGTTCGGCGCTTAGACTCACCCCGGCATGAAGTCCGTTATCCTCGCGGCCGGCAAGGGCACGCGCATGAAGGACCTTACCCAGGAGTTGCCCAAGCCCATGCTCCGGGTCCAGGGCAAACCCATTCTCGAACACATCCTCGAGGGGTTGATCGCCGCGGGCATCCGCCAACACTGCATCGTCACCGGCTGGCGCGCGGAGGTTGTCGAGGAGTATTTCGGCGACGGCTCACGCTGGGGTGTTTCGATCGGCTACGCGCGCCAGGAAGTGCAGGATGGCACGGGCCGCGCCGCCGAGCCGGCGAGAGCATTCGTGGGGCACGACTGTTTTCTCTTGACTTACGGCGACATCCTGGTGAAGCCCGAGACCTACACGCGGATGCTCGAGCGCTTTGCCGCGGACCACTTCTCCGGGGTGATCACGGTCACCCGGGGCGAGGATGTCACCAAGGGCGCGATCAACTTTTTCGATGACGCATTCTGCTTGCGGCGATTGATCGAGAAGCCCACCCCGGCGCAGTTGGCCGAATTGCGGGCCGGCGGCTGGCTCCAGCCGGGCGCGCCGGCCTGGTATAACGCCGGCATCTATGTCTTCCGGCCGCTTGTATTCGGGTACACGGCCCGCCTGGTCAAGTCGCCGCGCGGTGAATACGAGCTGACGGACGCCATCATCGCCATGGTTGGGGACGGACATCGCATCGCGGGGTTGGAGGTGCCGGGCCGCTGGGTGGACGTGCGCGATCCGGCGGTCCTGGCCGCTCTGGAGCGCGAAACCGAGGCGGGCTGATCGGCGGGCAAACCGCCGCGGTGCGACTGCGCCGGGTCTCGGGGGGTTCCCTGACCCCCGTCTCAGGCACCCCAGACCGTGATTTCCCGCCCCTTGGCATCGCGGCGGGCGCGCCGGTGGAGTTTCTCGGCCCAAGTGCGGTTCGGGCGCAAATCGAACAGGACCAGGTGCCCTTCGCGCGTTCCCGCCCTGTCCATATAGTCGCCGGTCTGCGCCAATCCTTCGGCGACCAGGTGCCGCGCGGGGCCCCTGACCACTTTTACTTCGATCACGACGCGCTGGACTCCCGCGGTAGCAGGCCAGACGATTAAGAGGTCGGTGCGCTTGCGTCCCAGGCCATACTCGCGATCGCCTGCACCACCGTGCCAATTCCTGCCGCGACATCTTCGCGCAGGGCTTGAGCCGCCTCGATATTCGCGTAAAGCGCCCGGTAACGGCCCGCGCGGTTCAGGTGCTCCACGAGTGCCAGCAGGCAGGATGTCTTGCCCGTCTGGCGCGGGGCGTGAAGGACGAAGTACTTCCGGCTGTCGATCAGGTCCAGGACCTCCTCGAGGTCCAACCGCTCCAACGGGGGCAGCGTGTAGTGAATGTCAGGTTGCTGCGGCCCAGCCCTATTGAAGAACTTCGGTACGGGGGCATCTTACCATGCCACCCGGTTTCGAAAAGCCCGGACTTCGACAGGTCACCCCCCGGGTTCAGCGCTGGTCCTTCATCACCTCGGCGTACGGCTTGCCGTTCACCAACACCTGCTTGATGACGCCGTGGCCGGACGCGGGCACAGCCACCTGCACGGTGAGCTTGCCGCTCGGATTCCCCGTGCCCTCCCGCACGAAATAGCGCTCGAGACCGTACTCGATCCGCGCGGGGGTTCCGGGACCGGCATCCCACCAGTAGCGGCACGTGCCCTGCAGCACCACCTGGCCGTCGCCGGGCGTCAACTTGCCGGTCGAAGCCCGCACCACTTCGTGGAACTCGCCCCGGCGCTCCAGCAGCACATAGACCGCCTGCCCGGGGGGCGGCGCGTTCGTGCGCGACGGCACGAACGCGTTCAACGGCACCGTGCTGATCGCGTAGTTGAGGATGACGAAATCGCCGCGCAGCAGGTCACGCGGGTCCACGGGGCGCGTCTCCAGGAGGATCAGAGTTCCGTTGGCTAGCGAACGTTCTTGAACGAAGGTCGTGCCCAGGACCCACGCCGTCTGCAGAGCCAGCACCAGGATCAATGCTTTCAGTTTCATCGTCGTTTTCCTTTCGCGGACTCAGGCCGCTTGCAATTGCCGCACGAAACCGCGGCGCTTCTTCTCGAGGAACACTCCGAACAGGATCAGGAACACGCCCGAGATCAGGAACATCAAGCCCGTCTGGGTCATTGACCCAATCAGGTTGATGTAGGTGGCGCCGATGTTCCCCGCAATGGCGGCCACGCCGAGGTTGATGTAGAAGCGCGAGCGAATCTGGACCCCGACCTGGATTTGCAGGAGCGCAATGACAAATAACACGACCGCCGCGATCCAATTGTACGCCGAGTGGTGCGCGTCATCGAACTGGCCTCGCGAGATGGTCAGCAGCGGGCTTAGCCACAGGGCGCCCGCCATCAGCGCCACCGCCGCCGCCAGCGCGCCGAACCACGTGCACCGCCATTGGCGCGTCAGCGACCCTTCGCGGCGCAGCCCGCAGGCCAGCAAGCCCAGGGCCACCAAACCAAAACCCGCGAACACGCCTGCGGTCTTGGGCGATTTCAGAACCTCCGGGTAATAGAACAGCTCCCAGGTCAGCGGAAAGGAGCAGACTTGGAATCCGAGCAAACCCAACCGCTCCATCGACGGAGCAAAGTCCGCGTAGCGGGTTTGCCGCAGCGGATAGCTTGCGCCAAGATAGACCAATCCCAGCAGCGCGAAGAGCGTCAGTTGCCCGGCGTCGTGGCCAAAGAACAGCACGCTGTCGCGCTGGTTGATCTCGAGCCCGAACCAGAGGCTGAGGCTGAGGAGGCTCAGGATGTGCAGCGATTTGGCGCGCAGCAGCCAGGGCAGGGCCGCGATGCCGCCCCACCAGAGCAGAATCGCATTGGGCGGCCGGGAGGACAGGTGATAAATCTGGCCAATCAACGCGATGTTGGCGAGGAACAGGCCGGCGCCGATGAGGTGCAGAGCCTCGCCCGTCTTGCGGTAGCGTTGGTGGACCTCCCGCAGGTAGTAACCACCGGCGTGGGCGGCAAACATCAGCATCAGCCCGACGGCGATCTTGACCCCGCGCGGGATCACGTCCCAGTTGGCGGAGATGAGCAGGATGATCCCACAGCCGGCCAGCACCGCCCCGATCATCGAAATGATCGCCAGGAATTTCGAGCCGTCCTCTTTCAGGTCGTAGTGCTCGATGATGCGCTGCTTCTGGTCGAGCGTGATCAGCCCGGCCTCCTGGAGCTTGGTGATGTCGGTGTATTTCATGGCGGGGTGTTCAGGCTACCTGGCCGCTGTGGCGTGCCCCCCGGGAACCCGCCGCCAGCCTGGCCGGCCCGGGGGTGCTTCCCAACAACAAGCTCAGGTTCATGCTGTCTTTACTACACCCCCGGCAGCATCAGCGCCAATTGATAAAACCGAAGACTCCATCGACAGATTCGATGTTCTCGGGCCGGCGCGCTAATCCAAGCTGTCAATCCGCGGCTCGTAATGCCGCCGTGTCACGTCCGGCCTTGACAGCACAAGTGTGAAGGGACGATGTTAGCGCCACAAACTCACGCCTCCTGGGCGCGCGCACGCAGCCATGAAACCGACATCATTCCGAAACCGGCCGGCAGCCTTTACGCTCATTGAATTGCTCGTGGTCATTGCCATCATCGCCATCCTTGCGGGCATGCTGCTGCCGGCGCTGGCGCGGGCCAAGGGCCGCGCGCAGTCCATTAAATGCGCCGGCAACCTCAAGCAGATCGGCTTGGCCAACTGGATGTACTTCAGCGACGAAGGCAAGCCGGTCCACTATGACGACTGGCCCGATCTGTGGATGGCCAAGCTCATGAAGCGCTACAATGCCATCCAGCAGGTCCGGTTCTGCCCCACCGCCCCTGAACGTTCGGCTGTCGCGCTGCGCCGCGACAGTTCCCCCGAAGGGTGGGTGACTCGGGCCTGGTTGGTGGCGGGCAACACCACCAACTACCAGGGGAGCTACGCCCTCAACGGCTACCTCTACACGGAAGATCCGTACGCCAGGAAGGAATTCCGCTACTACCGCGAATCCGACATCGAATCACCGGTCAAAACACCCTTTTTCGCCGACGCGATCTGGGTCGATGCCTGGCCTCTCGAAGCGGATCGACCGGCGCGGGATTTGCTGACTGGCGACAAATTCCAGCCGGGTGGCATGGGCCGCATTGCCATCCCGCGGCATGCCGCTCCCTCCGGCGGCGTGAGTCGGAACTTTGATCCGAAAGGGCGGTTGCCTGGGTCAGTCAACATCGGCTTCGCCGACAACCACACCGAGACCGTGAAGCTCGAGCAACTCTGGGACCTCAACTGGCACCGGGACTGGAAAATCCCCGCCAAGCGGCCCGGCCTCTGATCCAGCCGGTTTCGAGGCCGTTCAGGGCAGGACTACCAGGCGATAGTACCGGCGGCCAGCGGCTCGGGCGTCCTCCGCCGCCAAGACCGCCCCCGTGCCCACCAGTTCGCTCCCGGCCTGAACCCAGCCAGCCGGCAACGGGTCGCCGTTGCGCTCGAGGCGGTAGCGTTTGCCGGTGACCGACTCGAACTCCAACCGCACCGACTCCGGGCCGACCGCCGCCAATTGCAGGCGCAGGCTGCTTGCCTCGTTCTGCGGGTCTGTGCCCGCCAGGAACTCACTGAGGTTGTTCAAGCCATCGCCGTCACTGTCCGCCCGGGCGTCGGTGGCATCCCGCGGATCCAGGCCGTGGGCGATCTCCCAGTCGTCTGGCATACCGTCGCCGTCGGTATCGGGCAGGCCCGGCACGCTCAGTTGCACGACGTTGTCTCCTTGAGCCGGGTCGGCCTCGGCGGCCGCGACCTGCGCCGTCAACAGCGAAGGCCCGACGCCGGTGGGCGTGACCGCGACGCTGATGTTGACACTCGTGCGATACGGCACGGCTCCCAGGCTGCAGATCAGGATTCGGCCGGCAACCGTGACGGTCCCTTGCGTCGTTTGCGCCGGCCCGGCCTCCACTCCTGGCGGCAGCGTGGCCGTGAACCGCGCGTCGGTGGCCGTATCCGGCCCCAGGTTTGTGATGACAAATCCGCAAACCAGGTTTCCGGGCTGGCCGGAGACAGTCCCAGTCAAACGCAAATCGGCGTTCGCCAGCGTGAACGCGCCTCGACCGAACGTAAAGGCAACCAGCCGCCGCGTGATCGGGCTGATGCGCAGATCGAGCACGGCCACGTTCGGCAGGCCCGCCGCGGGACCCAGGCGGGTCCAGGTCAAACCGCCGTCCGCGCTCTTCCAGACGCCCAGGTCGGTCGCCACGAACAAGCGGTTTGGGTCTTGCTGGTCCAGCGCGATCGCGTTGTGCGGCAGGTTCGCGGCGGGCGACCGGTTCGCCCAGGTCCGGGTGCTCGACAGAACGTTCGTGCTGAGGAAGACGTGCCCTGGTCTGCCCGGTGTGCCTTCGTCGAACCCCGAGAACGTGACGTAGAGGCGCGAAGCGTCGTTCGGATGAAACACCAGGCCGCTGACGTAACGGTCGGGCAGGACGTTCGGTACGTCGAGGTTGCTCCAGGCCGTGCCGCCGTTGGTCGTGATGCGCAACTGGCCGTTGGCAGTCCCGTAAGCGTACGTGGCGCCGGTGGCATCGGACGGCGCGAAGGCCATCGCGCTGATCGGCGAGCCCAAAGGCGGGCTGTTGCTGCTCCAGGTTGGGGTGGTGGCGCTGAAAAAGTTCGTGCACTTCCACAACCGATCGGTGCCCGCGACGAAGAGGTTGTCGTTCTGCGGCGCCTTCTCGAAGTGCGCGATGAAAGGGCGGTTCGCTTCGTCAACCCCCGCATCCGCGCTCTCGAAGGACACCCCGCCGTTGCGCGTGCGCTGGATGTCGAGGCGCTGGGCGGAGACCGCCCAATGATTGTCGGGGTTCGTGGTGGAGATCGCGCTGTCCGCGCCGTCTCCGCCATACACCTGCCGCCATGCCTGCGTGCCGGTCCATTTGGCGGTGCCGTTGTCCTGGCCGCCGCCGAGCGCGAAGCTCGGGTTGGTGGGATGCACCGACCCTCGGTAGAACTGGGTGATCCCGAGCGTGGCGTTATGGTTGACCCACGTGGCGCCGCGAGTGGTCGAACTCCACACCCCGCCGTCGTTGCCGACGATGAGCCGGTTGCCAACCCAGGCCATCGAGTGTTGATCCACGTGCATCGTTCGCGTCACGGTGGTCCAGGCCAGGCCGTCGAACTTCATTAACTCGACCCCGCCCACAAAAACGATGTTCGGATTCGCCGGATCCACGCTCACCTCATGGCAGTACCACAACTCGTCCAGGCCCGGGCCCGCATCCGGCAGCGCCGTGAAGGCCGGCGTGGCATCCCAGGCATTCGCGGTGCGCCAGACCCCCAGCGACTCGCCGTCGTTGCCGCCGCTGCCAAAGGCGTCCTGCACGCTCACATACAGCACTGACGGTTCGGAGGGCGCCAGGGCCAGCTCGACACGGCCCACTCCCCCAGCGGCGGTGGCCCAGGGCCCGCTGACGCGGCTCCAGCCGTCGCCACCGTCGGTCGAGCGATAGACCCCGTTGATCGCCTCGCCGTAGATCGCGCCCAGGCCGGCGTACTGCCTCGAGAAATCCGTGGGGTCCACCTCCAGGTCCGTGGCTTCCCCCACCAACCGGCGGACCCAGGCGCTCCCGCCGGTTGTGGATTTCCACACCCCGTTCTTGCCGGCCCGCACCGCGGCCACCACGACGTCCGCATTCGTTGGGTTTACTTTCAGGTCGCTGAACGCCGCGTCCTTGAACGTCGAGGCCGCCAGCAGCTCCCAGTTGGTTCCCCCGTCGGTGGACTTGAGCAAGCCCGCCCCGAGATATGCCGCGGAAGAGAAAACGGCTTCGCCGGTGCCGGCGTAGATGATGGTGGGATTGCTGGGCGCAAAGGCGATCGCTCCCAGCGCTAGCGAGGCCTGATCGTCTGTCAACGGCTGCCAATGGGCCCCGGCGTCGCGCGTCTCCCAGACCCCGCCCTGCGCTGCCCCAATCAGCCAGCGGTTCGGGTCGGACGGGTCCACCGCTATGTCCGCCACGCGCCCGCTCACATTCGAGGGCGGGTCGGTCTGCCCGAAGCCGATGGGAACCGGGCCGATGCTCTGCCAGCGATCGGCCACCGCGGTGGGCTCCGGTGTCAGGCCGGCCAACCGGACCCTGTGCGCCTCCTCCCTGGCGCGTTCATAAGCCCCGGCGGGGATTTCGCCGAGTGGATAGGCGCGCTGCTGGAACATCCACCACGCCCGCTGAAAGACGCGGCTTTCCGCCAGCTTCGCGGGAATATTCGGCGGCGCCCCGTCCGCGGCGCATCTGCCCAGTGTCCCGGCCAGAATGGCAAGTAGTGTCAGCCAAGTTCGAAGTCGCGATGTCATGATCCGCGCCATGATACACCCGAATCGCGCCCCAAAAGCCAGCCCCGAATGAGCCCAGGGACCGACTCCTTCGCGCGGTTGCCGGGGAATCGACCGCCTTATATATTGCCGGGCGTGAACCGTGCCACCGACACAGCGCCGAGCGCCTCCGCGCCGACTCCGGTCTCCCCGGAGTTGATCGCGCGGGCTTGGGAGTTGGTCCGGCAGTTCCCGGAGTGCTTCTGGTTCCGGTATCCCGAGGCGCGCATCCGGTACCGCGAGGATGTGCGCCTGGTGGTCGAGCACCTCCGGGAGTACGGCGATCGCCGCGCGTGGCGGGCAGCCCAGGAGCTTCACCAGTGCCTCTCACCCCGATCCAGAGAGATGTCGTAGTTCAAGGGATCGTCGCTCATGCGACATGCGTTCACATCCCTGTTGACGGCGATCATCACCTTGCCGCTGGTCGGGTGCGTGCTGCCCTTTCCGAGCCGCACCTGCATCCGTGAGGGACTCACCGGACGCGTGGTTGACGCCCGCACCGGAGGACCCGTGACCGCCGCCACGGTCACCGTCGCTTACGCTCGGGCGCCGCTTTACGAGCACGACACCGAGCGGCAGACCGCGACGGCTCGCAAAGGGGAGTTCCGCATCCGGCGCGAGTATCTGCATCATTGGCTTTACATTTTCGGGGTGGCACTGAACCACCGCTGGCCGCATCCGGACCTCTTCGGCGGCCCGGACCTGCCGGCCTCCGTAACGATCCGGCACCCTGATTATGAGCCGCTCACGCACACCTTCGAATGCCATGAGGAGCCGACAGCATTGCCTGACCGGACACTGCGAGTGCGCGTGCCAGGACCGGGCCGTGTCTATCGGCTGACGCCAAGAATTCCAGCACGATGAGAAACGAACAACATGGAGAGTCTCTATGTTCCCTACGCCAGATAAGCAGCCCGCCCGGGCCCAGCCGCGAATCTTGAAGGTACGGGACCCGCGGGCCGTTGCCACGCGAGAACCATGAAAAGCAAACAAGAAGAACCGGCCGATGAGACGATCGCCTGGTTGCTCGAGGGCGACCCCGCGATTCGCTGGCAGACGCTCCGCGATCTGGTCGGCGCACCCGAGCGCCAAATCGAGCGGGAGCGGCGCCGGGTCCAACAGAAGGGTTGGGGCGCGGACCTTCTCGCCAGGCAGGATCGCACGGGCAGATGGGAGGGCGGCGGGTCGTCGGACGGCGGCCTGTATTCGCCCAAATGGACTTCGACGACCTACACGATGATGCTGTTGCGCGACTTCGGACTGCCGGCGGCCAATCCGCAAGCGCGGCGCGCCTGCGTGCCGCTGCTGGAGCAGGGCCTCCAGCGCGACGGCGGCATCAGCTACGGATGGGTAGGGCGCAGCGAAACGTGCATTACCGGCATGGTGCTCTCGCTCTTGTCCTATTTCGGACATGAGGACAAGCGGCTCGAGGCGATCGTCGAGTATCTGCTTCGGGAGCAGATGGCCGACGGCGGCTGGAACTGCCGGCGAGATCGCGGCGCGACGCACTCTTCCGTGCACACCACGATCAGCGTCCTCGAGGGTCTGCGGCTCTACGAATTGCTCGGCGGGCGCGACGCGGAGGCCGTCCGCGCGGCGCAGCGCCGCGGGCGTGAGTTTCTCCTGGTCCACCGGCTCTTCCGCTCCCACCGCACGGGCGAAATCATCAAGCCGATTTTCATGCGCTTCTCGTTCCCTCCGCGCTGGCACTATGACATCCTCCGCGCGCTCGACCACTTTCAGGCGGTCCAGGCTCCGAGGGACGAGCGACTCGCCGAGAGCATCGAGATCGTGCGGAGCCGCCGATCGGAGGGCGGTCGCTGGCCGCTCGAGAACGTGTACAAGGGCAAGACCTACTTCGTCCTGGAACGGCTGGGCGCGCCCAGCCGCTGGAACACGCTGCGGGCGTTGCGCGTGCTGCGGTGGTGGGAGCAGGGCGGCGGTGACGCCGGCGGCGAACGGATGGGAACAAACCGCTGAACCGAGGTCGCCCCTCGGACCAAGAGGACTCGGGCGATCGGAGTCATTTCACTCCTGAACGGGACGGCTCGTTCAGGGCGAGGCGGAACGCCCCCATCTGCTGGTCGTTGCGCACCAGCAGGACATCGCGGGCGAGCACCGGGTGGTTCCAAGTCTTGCCGGTGATGCCGTGGGCGCGCGCGAGTTCCTGGAAGTCGTCGGAGGCGGCCTTGACGAGTGCGAGGTCTCCGGTCTCGGAGAGAACCAGGAGCAGGTCCTGGTCGCGCAACAGAATCATCTGGCCGTAACCGTAGCGGCCGCCTTTCCACTTGCGTTTGCCGTCGTTGAGGTCGATGCACGCCAGGAGGCCGCCGTCGAATCCGAAGGCGTGTCCCTTATGCAGCACATAGTCGTTGTAGTAAGGCTTGAGGCCGGTGGATGTCCAACGCTCCTCGACGGTCCAGGCGTCACCCGCGTGTTTGATGGCGAGGCGGCGCGTGCCTGTCTTGGCGCCGGCCCCGAACCCGGAGCCGGAACCGATCAGCACGTCGGCTTCCGCGGGGAGGCCGGGTTGGACAATGCCGTCGCCGCGCCAGGCGTGTTCCCAAAGGACCTTGCCGTCGGCGGGCGCGAGGCTGATGGCCCCAGCGCCGTTGAGCAGCAGGATCTGCTCGACGCCATCAAGCTTCGCCAGGTGCGGAGAGCTGTAGCCCCAACCACCGGCGGGTCCGGTCCACCGCGGTTTCCCGGAGGCCAGGTCGTAGGCGGCCAGCCGGCCGGCGGCCGCGACCACCACCAGGTCGTTGACCACCAGCGGGGAGCCCGCAAATCCCCACTCCGGCACCTTCCTGCCCATGTCGGCCGCCGCATTGCGGGACCAAATGCGCGTGCCGTCGCGAGCATCGAGGGCGGTCAGGACCCCCGTGGCGCCGAACGCGTACACCCGGCCGCGGTGCAGCGTGGGGGTCGCCCGCGGTCCGGCGCCGGCGTTCGACTCCCAGAACCGGACGGCCTCGGCGTGAGTCCAAACCGGCGCGCCGCTCGCCACATTGTAGCAGGCGACCAACTCGCTTTCGCCGCGCTGTTCCTGGGTGAAAAAGACGCCGCCCTGAACCGCGAACGAGGACCAACCGGGGCCCACGGGCCGATCCCAGAGCAGGACCGGCGGGGCCGCCGACCAATTGGGGTTGACACGAACGCCGTCCAGGACCCCGTCGCGGCGCGGTCCGCGAAAGCCCGGCCACTCCGGTTCGCGCACGTCCACCAGGTTGGTGCTTGCGCCCTCGGGCGGTTTGGATGGCCGGGCCAGCAGTCGTTGCTCGGGGGTGGACGACCAGCGCCAGGCGAACTGAGCGGCGCCGGCCCCGGTAATGCCGCCGCTGCGAACCAACACCAGCGGCACGCACCCCAGCAACATGGCGAAGACCAGCGACACGCGCCGCGGCGTGTCGGCGAGGCGGCGGCTCGCCGTCGCCCAGACCACCAGGGCCAGGCTCAACGGCGGGATGGCGTAGATGAACAGCATCATCCCCATCATCCCGCCCACGATCGACGGGTCGGCAAGCCGCCGGGCCAGGATCGGCGCCACCACCATCAGCGCGAGCGCGGCCAGCCGGTCGAGCCAGCGCGCCCGGCTGAAGCACAGCCACCAGACCAGGATGATCAGCCCGCCCAGCACCCCCCCCAGGATGCCGATCGGCGCCGCGCGAGGCTCGACCAACGGCGCCACCAGAAAGACCAGCCACTGCAACGCCGCCACGGCAACCCCGGGCCAGAGCCGGAGCGGTTTGCGGCCGCTGGGCTCGTTACTCACTCCTGCGTTCATAAAATAAATGCGAAACCAGCACGGTCACGCGCCGAACATGCGCGCGATCCGGGTTGGACGTGAACCGGCCCACACGGAAGGAACCCTGTCTCCGACGCGCGCGCGGTGGTCCGCTCCGGACTGGTTGGCCATGTCCCTACTCTGGACTTGAACCATCGGCGGGTCAATCATGAGGACCGCCGCTGGGGAACTGCTGCAGGTCAACACTGCTGGGTTTGGCATGGCGAACGCATTGTGGGGCCCCGAGGCTGCGGTTGGGACCCCGCCGGGTTGCCCAAGGCGCGCGGTCGCCGGCTTATGCTGTGCTTAAACTTTTCCTTTAGCTCACCCTCGGATTGGGCGATAACACCGCCGCGCATGAACTTTCGTCACGTCGTCCTCGAGGGGTTTTGTTTGTCACTGGAGGATGGTGTCCGGCCTCCGCGCGGGTTGCCAGCCGCCCGGGACTGTGGGTCGGCGGTTCGCCCGCCGGGCCTCGCCACGCCCTTGCTGGCCTTGCTGCTTGCCCTTTGCCCCTCCTCGGGCCAGGGCGCCGATCCCTTCGCCGAGAACATTCGGACCACCCCGTGGCTCAGTCCCGAACAGGAGCGGCAGACCTTTCATCTTCCCCCCGGCTTCGACATCAACGTGTTCGCCGCCGAGCCCGACATCGCCAAGCCGATGAACATGGCGTTCGACGAACGCGGACGCCTCTGGGTGACGGTGACCGTCGAATACCCGTTTCCGGTCCCGCCCGGAGAGCCGAGTCGCGACGCCATCAAAGTGCTCGAGGACACCGACGGGGACGGCCGCGCCGACAAGGTGACGACGTTCGTGGATGGGCTGGACATCCCGATTGGCATCTACCCCTGGCGGGGGGGAGTGATTGCCTGGAGCATCCCCAACATCTGGTATTTCCAGGACACGGACGGCGACGGGCGGGCCGACAAGCGCGAGGTGCTCTACGGTCCCTTCGGGTGGGAGCACGACACCCACGGCATGAACTCGTCGTTCACGCGCGGCTTCGATGGCTGGCTTTTCGCCACGCACGGCTACGCCAACGACTCGAAGGTCCGGGGCAAGGACGGCCACGAAGTCACCATGAATTCGGGCAACACCTACCGCATGCGCCTGGACGGGGCGCGCCTCGAGCAGCACACGTGGGGACAGGTGAATCCCTTCGGGCTCTGCTTCGACGCCCTGGGGAATCTTTACTCGGCGGATTGCCATAGTGAACCGGAGTATCAACTGCTGCGCGGCGGCCATTACCCAAGCTTCGGCAAGCCCCACGATGGCCTGGGTTTCGCGCCGTCCATGATATTCCACGGTCACGGCTCGACCGCCATCTGCGGCATTGTCCTCTATGCGGACGACCAGTGGCCGGCGGAGTATTCCGGCAATCTCTTCACGGGCAACGTCATGACCAGTCGCGTCGATTGGGACGCACTCACCTGGGACGGTTCCACCCCCACCGCCAAGGACCGCGGCCCGTTTGTCAGCACCGACGATCCCTGGTTCCGGCCTGTCAACATCCAGCTCGGACCCGACGGGGCCATGTACGTGGCGGACTTCTACAATCGCATCATCGGACATTACGAGGTCGCGCTCACTCATCCGGGGCGGGACCGCACGAGCGGGCGGATTTGGCGCATCACCTACACCGGGGCGAAGGGCGCGGAAACTTCAAACGCCGCCCTCCCCTCACGCCGCTATGATATCTCGACCGCCTCGGTTCCCGACCTGATCGTCGAGTTGGCCCACCCGAACCTCACCCGGCGCATGCTGGCGATGAACCAGATCTCGGACCGTGTGGGTCCGGTGGCGATCCAACCGCTCGAACGACTGCTCGCCGCCAGTTCCACCACAGCTTTCCAGAAGGTCCATGCGCTCTGGCTTCTCTACCGGTTCAATGCCCTCGGCGACCGCCTGCTCGCGGCCGGCGCCCGTGAGGCGGACGCGCGCGTGCGCGTGCACGCGATGCGCATCCTCTCCGAAACGGCCGGCTGGTCCCCCGCCCTGCGCGAATTGGCCCTGGCGGGACTGGCCGATCGCGATGCGCTCGTGCAACGCTGTGCGGCCGAGGCGCTCGGCGCCCATCCCGACGCCGCGAACATCACGCCGTTGCTGGCTTTTCGCCACAAGGTCCCCGCCGAAGACACACACTTGCTCTACGTGGCGCGCAAAGCCCTTCGCGACCAACTCAGGGCCGGCGCCGCGCTCGACGCGCTGGCTCTCGCCGGCCTGGGCGAGGCCGATGCGCGCGCCGTCGCCGATGTCGTCCCGTCGATCCCGACCGCCGCGGCCGCAGCCTGGCTGCTCAGCTATCTCCAGCGTTACGAGGAGCCGCCCGAGCCGCTCGGGGTGGCGTTGCGTCATGCTGCCCGGTACCTTCCCGAGGGACGTCTTGATGAGCTGGCCCGGTTTGTCCGGGCGCGGTTCGCCGGGGCGCTCGACCTGCAATTGGCCCTCTTCGACTCGGTGCGGCGCGGCGCCGGGCAACGCGGCGTCGCGCTGACGGACGCCTGTCGTGAATGGGGAGGCGCTCTCGCCGACCAACTGCTGGCTTCACTCGACGATGATGCCACGCCGTGGCAGAACACACCGATCCGCCGCGGGGGGCGAGGCGGCAATCCGTGGACCGTGCAGATGCGGCCGTCGGCGGACGGCAACTCGGAAGCGGCGTTTCTGACGACATTGCCAACCGGCGAACAATCGACGGGCATCCTGCGCTCGAAGCCCTTCCCGGTCCCGGCCCGTTTGAGTTTTTTCCTCGCCGGCCATGACGGCTCGCCGGACAAACCGCCGCAAAAGAAGAACGTGGTGCGCCTGGTGAGCACCGGTCCGCGGGAGGTGCTGGCCGAGGCCTGGCCGCCGCGCAATGACCTCGCGCAACCCGTCAACTGGGACCTGGCCGCGCACGCGGGACGCGAGGCCCTTCTCGAGATCACGGACGCCGATGCCGGCGGCGCCTACGCCTGGCTGGCCGTGGGGCGGTTCGATCCGCCCGTGGTGACCGTCCCCGCGCTCAACCCAGGCCAGATCACCCTTCGCGGCCAGGCCGCCGCCGAGATCGCCCGCGAATTGAGCCTGCGCCGGCTCGAGCCGCGCCTGGCCCGCCTGCTCAGCCGCGAGGGCCTGGACCTCGAGACCCGGGGCGCTGCCGCACGGGCCGTGGCGGGTCTGCGGGGCAGCGAGGGGCTGGCCGTGCTGGCGCCGTTGCTCGCGGACCCTGGCCTGCCGGAGGCGCTGCGCGCGCAGATCACGCGGGCGTTTCTCGAGGAGCAGGAGACCACCGCGCAAGCCGCCCTCGCCGAGGCGCTGCGGACCGCCCCCGAGCGGCTCCAGGTCCGGCTGGCGCAGAGCCTGGCGGGCAGCCCGGGCGGGGCCGAACGCCTCCTGGGCCTGGTGGCCGAGGGCCAGGCCTCCGCGCGCCTGCTGCTCGAACGCAATGTCAAGGATAAACTCGAAGCCGCCCAGCCCGGCCGCGCCGCCGACCGCGTCGCCCGGCTCACCGCGGGACTGGCCCCGCCGGATGAGGCCCGCCTCCAACTCCTCGAAGCGCGCCGCGCCGGCTTCGATCCCGCCCGCGCCCAGGCCGCCGAGGGCCTGCGCCTCTTCACCACCAATTGCGCCGCCTGCCACCAGATCGACGGCCAGGGCGCCCTCATCGGCCCGCAATTGGACGGCATCGGCGGGCGCGGCCTCGAGCGTCTCGCCGAGGACGTGCTCGACCCGAACCGGAACGTGGATCGCGCGTTCCGCACCACCTTGATCACCCTCGATGACGGCGACGTGTTGAGCGGGCTGTTCCGGCGCGAGGAAGGCGAGATGCTCGTGTTCGCCGAAAGCACTGGCAAGGAGTTCTCCGTGCCGCAAAAGAAGGTCAAGGAGCGCCGTGAGTCCGAGAGTTCGCTCATGCCCGACAATTTCGGCGAACTGCTCACCCCCGAGCAATTCAACCACCTGATGGCCTTCCTGCTGTCGAAGGCCGGCAAGGTGGCGGACAAGAAGCAGGCCGCGGCCCCGGACGCCCGGTGACGGCCGCGCGCGAGCGAAAGGCCGGGCCGGAAGGAACCGGCGGCGGCCGGAGACCGCATCCCCGTTGGGCTAGACGAGGCTCTGGAGGTGCTGGATCGACCGTTCGGCCTGCTCGATGGTGCCGCACTCGACCGACAGCACAATGTCGCGTTTGGCCTGGCGGCAGAGCTTGATGACCTTCGCCCAGTCGATCACCCCGTCGCCGCAGGCGCAGCCGACGGGCGTGCCGGTCACCTTCCCGCGCTCGCTCGAGGATTGCTCGACCGAAATGTCCTTGGCGTGGAGGTGAACGAGCCGTTTGACGACGCGCTTGAGCCAGACGTAAGGATCGTGGCCGCAGAGGTAGCTGTTGCCGGTGTCGAAATTGATGCCGATGCTTGGGCTTTTCACCAGCGAGTAGATCCGGTCCAGCCCGTCGGGATGTTTGCTGTATTGCTGGTGCGGTTCGAGCCCGATGAGGATGCCGCGGGGTTCGGCCACCAAGGCGGCCTCCTTGAGGGTGTAACGCATCAGCATGAAATCCTCTTCTTCCGTGGTCCAGGGTTGCTTCTGGCCCTCGTCCGAGTTGATCACCGGCGCGCCGCACTCGGCGGCGAAGCGGATGGCCTGCTTGAGATACTCGACCCCGATCTCGGGCTTGCACAGCGCGGTGTGCGCCGAGAGCCCGGAGAGCTTCACGCCCGCGGCCGCGCAGGCGCGCTTGATCCGCAGCGGGTCGTCGAGCATCGACACGCTGTGAAAATAGCCGGCCTCGCTCAGCAGCTCGCGCCCCCAGTGAACCATTGGCTCGACGTGCGTGTAGCCAAGCTCGGCGGCCTTGTGGACGCCCCACTCGAAGGACTTGTCATGATGGCGGACGAACTCGAGGTTGATTCCGAAGTAGATGTTGCTCATGCGGTGTGTGGTTAAAGGGTCGTTTGACTGCGCGCGTGAAAAGTCCTGGCGGTCAGGGCCGGTTGCCCGTGCCCGGCGGCGCCCGCAACCAGCGGTCGTACCGCTGGGTGAGGACCTCGCGGTTCCTGCGCCCCGGGGAAACGGTCAGCAGATAGTCGATCCGGAACATGTCCCCCGCCGAGTACGTGAGCGGCGCCTGGTCCAGGTTCTGGGTCGCGGAGAGATAGGCAAAGGCATCGAGCATGGTGAAGAAGCGGCTCTGACCGGCGTTCGAGGGCCGGTTGAACAAGGCGATGGTGACCTCGTGGCCGTTGATCGTGTGCGAGACGGCGCTCCAGCGGGCGGCGGTGACATCGCCGCGCTGTGCGGCCGAGTAAGGCAGGCCCTCGGAGTTCTGGTGTTGGGCGGCGTGGTCGAACTCGACCGGCAACCGCAAGCCGAGCCCGTGGTAGTTGGCGCCCGAGAGAGTGATCTTCTGGGCCGCGGGACCGGCCTGGAACTCGGCCTGCCACCGCAGGCCGACCTCCCGCTGGTCTTCATCGACCGTCAAGGTCAGGGTGCGTTGCTCGACCAGCAGCGCCGCGGGGGTGGTGTCAGCCAACCCGGCGTCCTTGGCGGCGACCCAATGGATGAGCTGGGTGAACACCGCCTCCGGTTGGCCCGTCGGGCCGGTGGCGACGCGATGCGAAAGGAGTTTAACCGAGCATTCGTGGCCGGGGTCCTGGCGTTCCTCCCAGAAATTCGTGCCATTAACGCGCACGGCATACATCAGGCCGTGATGATGCAGGTGATCGGCGGGCGCGTCGCGGAGGATGTTATCGCCCTCGAGGGTGTAGAGCGCGCGCACGTACGGTTTGAACTGGTTGGTGGCGTAAGCATAAACGAGGAGCTTCTGCTCTCCGCGGAGCACCTCGAGCGTGCCTTGCGACGGCTGGATCACGACACGCAACGGGGGCCCGGCGGCGAACGCGCCGCGCGCCGCCAGGACTGCCGCCAGCAGGGCCGCCAGCAACATCACCCGCGACGCACGCGGGAACCAGACCCCGGCGGCGGCGCCGTCCCGGGAGAACTCCGAGGGCCGCCGATCAGGCTGCCCGGTTGAAGGCTGAACCAAGTATCTCATTCTGATTGCGGGCAGCATCAAACCCAAAGCGCGGGTGAACCTTGACCCAAATCAACCAATTCAAGTAGGGTGCGGCTGCGCTTATGCAAGCTGTCTATCTCGCACCTCTTCTGGGCCAATTCCGGCGTCGGTTGAATCCACTCGTCACCCTGCTCTCGAGTCTTGGGCTGGCCGCGGCCGCGGCGCTCGGAGCCGAAGGCCGCACCGTGATGTCGCTGGATGGAGACTGGGAGGTGAGGGAAGGGGCCGCGGACAAGGTCCCGCTGCGGTTTGACCACCACGTGCGGGTGCCGGGCTTGGTCGATATGGCGCAGCCCCCCTTCGCCGAGGTCGGGCAGAAGAGCCAATTGCGCGAGGTGTTTTGGTACCGGCGCGCGTTCGTCATTCCCGGCGAGGTGCCGCCGGTGGCGATGCTCAAGATCGGCAAGGCCGCCTACGGCGCGCGCGTATTCATGAACGGGAAGCTGGCGGGGGAACACCTGGCGAGCTTCACGCCGGCGAACCTGGACGTGCAGCCGTTCCTCCGCGGCAACGGCATCACCAACTACCTGGTGGTGCGCCTCGGAGCCTACCGCGACGCCGTGCCGCCCAGCGTGCCCTCGGGATGGGACTTCGAGAAGACCCGCTACATCCCCGGGATTTTTGATTCGGTCGAGCTCACCCTCTCGAGCACGCCGCACGTTGTGCGTGTGCAGGCCGCGCCGGACCTCGCCGCCTCGAGCGTGCGTGTGCAGGCGGTGCTGCGCAACAACGCCGCCCTCAACACCACGGGCATTGGCTGCACCGTGCGCGAGGCGCGCACGGGCAAGATCGTCGGCACCAACGTTTCCGAGCGCGTGCAACTCGACCGCGCCGCCGAGACCACGCTGGTGGTGAACGTCCCGATTCCCAACGCCCACCTCTGGACGCCGGAGGACCCCTTCCTTTACGAGGTCGAAGTGAGCACTGGACCGGATACGCAGCGGGCGCGGTTCGGCATGCGTGATTTCCGTTTCGACCCGGCGACTGGCCGGGCGATGCTCAACGGGCGTCCGTACTTCATGCGCGGAAGCAATGTGACGCTGTACCGGTTCTTCGAGGACGCGCAGCGCGGGGACCGCCCCTGGCGGGAGGACTGGGTGCGCCGCCTCCATCGCGCCTTCAAGAGCATGCACTGGAACTCGCTCCGCTACTGCATCGGCTTCCCGCCCGAACTCTGGTATCGCATCGCCGACGAGGAAGGCTTCCTGATCCAGGACGAGTTCCCGCTGTGGCACCTCGACAAGTGGCCGGCCGAGCTGAAACGGGATGAGTTGGCCGCCGAATACACCGAGTGGATGCAGGAACGCTGGAACCACCCGTCGGTCGTGATTTGGGACGCGCAAAACGAAACCCGTACCGACGAGACCGGCGCCGCCATCCAGACGGTGCGCGGGCTGGACCTGTCCAATCGCCCGTGGGACAACGGTTGGGCGCCCGCCCAGGCCCCAGGGGACTGCTTCGAGTCGCATCCCTACCTGTTTCAGAATGCGAAGTTCAAACTCTCCGAACTCGCCACCCTGTCCGGAGTGCCACGCGGCAATCCCATCCCGAATGCCGGCACCAACGCGATCATTATCAACGAATACGGCTGGCTCTGGCTCAACCGCGACGGCACACCCACGACCCTCACCAAGGAGGTCTATAAGAACCTGCTGGGCGAGAGCGCCACACCCGCCGAGCGCCGCCATCTCTATGCCCGGCTTCTGGCCGCCAAGACCGAGTTCTGGCGGGCCCACCGCGCCTGTGCCGGCGTGCTGCATTTCTGCGGCCTCGGTTATTCGCGCCCGGACGGCCAGACCAGTGATCACTTCACGGACATCGAAAAACTGACCTTTGAGCCCGAGTTCGCCCGCTATGTGGGGGATGCGTTCTCGCCCATTGGCGTGATGATCGATGAATGGGCGGACGAGCTCCCGGGCGGTGAGACGCGGCAATTTCCAGTCGTGGTCATCAACGATCTCGAGAAGGACAACCAGGCCACCGTGCAGCTCCGCTTGTTGCACGACAAGAAGGTCGTCGGCAGCAAAGTCGAGAAATGCCTCGTGCCCGCCCTCGGGGAGAAACGGCTTTCGTTCACCCTCACGATCCCGCCGCAGAGTGGCCAGTACCATCTTGAAGCGACGCTGAACGCCGCGGGATCGAAGAAGGTCGTGAGCCTGCGCGACTTCAAGGTCGCCGGCTCGGCCCCGGCCCCGGCCAAGAAGTAGCACTTGGGTGGGACGCCCGATTCGGGCCTCCCGGCGCCGCGTTGCGGCCTGGACCCCGCCCCCGCCCGGATTGTGCTGGTCGTTCGCGGGCGTCGGCGGTAGCGTCTGGCGATCGCCATGCAGCACGCTCAGCCAGTCAAGCCGAGGGACCTGGACCCGCTGGCCGTCGAATTGCTCACTGGGTTGGCATTGGATCTAAAGCCACGCCTCGCCATTCTCGAACCCGCGCCCTGCGATCTATGAAACACTCCCCCGCCATCCTCGTCCTCACCCTGCTCGCACAGTTGAACCCAGCCTTGGCCGCGACGCCGCCCGAGGCCGTTCCCTTTCGCGTCCCCGCCAAGCTGCCGGACGCCGCCGAGGTGTTGTCGCCCGGAGCCATCCGGCTCGAGGGGTTCCTCGGCGAGCGCGTCGCCCTGAACGCCAGGAACCGGCTGTTGACCGTCGAGGAGGAACCCATCCTGGCCGGTTTCCGCAAGAAGCCTGGCAGTCATCCCTGGATTGGCGAACACGCCGGCAAATGGATGCACGCCGCAACGCTGGCCTGGGCGTACACGGGTAACCCGGACCTGCGCGCCAAACTGGACCGCGTGGCCAGGGAACTGATCGAAGCACAGGAACCCGACGGTTACCTGGGGACCTACACGCCGGATAAACGGTTCGGACTCTACCCAGGCGCCGATTGGGACGTGTGGTCTCATAAGTACAACCTGATGGGCCTGCTCACCTACCATCAGTACACCGGCCACCCAGGCGCCCTCGAGGCCTGTCGGAAAATGGGCGACCTGCTCATCGCTACGTTCGGGCCGGCCAAGAAGAGCATCCTCGCGGCGGGCACGCATGTGGGCATGGCCGCCACGAGCGTGCTCGAGCCGATCGTGTTGCTTTACCGGCTCTCGGGCGAAGAACGCTACCTCGAGTTCGCCCGCTACATCGTCAGCTCGTGGGATGAGCCGAAGGGGCCGCGCATCCTATCCACCCTGCTGGCTGCCAAAGGCGTGAACCAAACCGCCAACGGCAAGGCCTACGAAATGCTCTCGAACCTGGTCGGCTTGTGCGAATTGGCGCGTGTCACCGGCGAGAACGGTTACCTCGAGGCCGCGCTCAACGCGTGGGGCGACGTCGTGACCCACCGGCTTTACCTGACGGGCAGCGCCAGCCAGGGTGAGCATTTCCGGGGCGATCACGATCTGCCCAATCAGATGGGCGCGGCGGTCGCCGAGACCTGCGTCACCACGACCTGGATCCAGCTCAACTCCCAACTCTTGCGGTTGACCGGCGAGGCGCGGTTCGGCCACGAGCTCGAGCGCACCTTCTACAATCACCTCGCCGCCGCCCAGCGGCCCGACGGCGCGCAGTGGTGCTATTTCACGGCGTTGGAGGGGACCAAGCCTTACGGACCCGGCATCAACTGTTGTGTCTCGAGTGGTCCGCGCGGCATGGCCCTCGTGCCGCAAGGTGCCTACCTGAAGTACCGGGCGGACGGCAACGACGGCCTGGCGGCGAATCTCTTCGAACCCTCACGCGTCACCACCATCCTGGGCGGGCAGCCCGTCACCGTCCGGCAGGAGTCTGATTTCCCGCGCCGCGGCGGCTCGACGTTCCACTTCGACTTGGCTCGGCCCGCCACGTTCGCGTTTCGGCTGCGCGCGCCGGAATGGGCCGCGCCGGTCGAGGTCAAGCTCAATGGGCAGCCGGTGACACTGAGCACGCGCAGCCCTGGCTGGCTCGAGGTCCCGGCCCGCCCCTGGCGCAGCGAGGACCGGCTGAGTGTCACCTACACCCTCGCGGCGCGGGTGATCCAGGGAGAGCACGGCAACAGCGGACGCACCGCCCTGGCCTGGGGCCCGTTCGTGCTGGCCTATGACCAGAAGCGCAACCTCGGGCTGCCGCGTGCAGCCGGTCTGGCCCTCGTCGAGGAAGCCGGCAAGCCCGCGTGCGAGCTCAGCCCAGGAGCGGCGCTTACCTTCGTGGGACGGGTAACCGCCCCGCGGCATAACGGGCTGATTCCGGCTGCGTTCGTGCCGTTTGCGGAGGCGGGTCGCGATGGCGGTGGGTATCGCGTCTGGCTGCGCTCGCCAGGAGCGCCCCTCCCCAAGAACGAGTCCATCCTTGCCCAGGGCGAGGAGAGCCGCTCGCGCGAGGGCAACGTCGAAGGCTCGATCCTGGACGGCGACTTTGGCACCTACGTGGTCACATTCGATGGTCAACCCGCCGCGGAAGATTGGTACGCCGTCACCCTCGCCGAGCCGGCCACGATCGCGCGCGTGGTCTTTGCGCACGGCCAGAACTTCCACGACGGAGGTTGGTTCGACGCCAGCGGCGGCAAACCGCGCATCCAGGTGCAGCGCGTCAACGATGGTCCGTGGGAAACCGTGGCGGAGCTCTCCGGGTATCCGGCGGCCAGCGCGACCTCGAACGCCGGTCTGCGCGCCGGGCAACGGTTTGCGCAACCGCTGCCCAACCCGGTCAAGGTGGTTGGCCTGCGAGTCATCGGCAGGCCTGCTTCCGGCGACCGGCCCGGACAGGCCTTCTCCTCGTGCGGCGAGCTCGAGTCCTTCCCCGAGTGAAGCGGGCTAACCCCGCGTAACCGGTGGGGGCGCCCCCACGGCCCGGCTTTACACCTCGCCCGTGTACGGGCAGGTTCGCGGCCATGAAGAAGATTCTGCTCATCGGCGTTGCCGTGCTCGTGGCGTTGGTGGTGCTGGCCGGGGTGCTGGCCATCACGTTCCTTAATTCGCTCGTTAAGAAAGGCGTCGAAACCGCCGGCCCGATTGTCACCAAGGTCGAGCTGCGGCTGGCCTCCGCCGACATCTCGATTCTCTCGGGCAAAGGCACCCTTCGCGGGCTCTTCATCGGCAATCCCACAGGCTACAAGACGGCCTCGGCAATCGAAGTGGGCGAAGCTACGCTCGCCTTGAAGCCCTCCTCGCTGCTCTCCGACAAGATCGTCGTCCGACAGGTGAATGTGGTGGCTCCGGAGATTACGTTCGAGGGCAGCCTCAAGGGGAGCAACCTGAGCAAGATACTCGAGAACATCCAGGCCTTCACCGCCTCCGAGCAGGCCGCCAAATCGGGTGACAAGGGCAAGGCCAAGAAGCTCCAGGTGGACGACTTCGCGGTCACCGACGGCAAGATTCACCTGAGTGCGACGCTGCTCGGGGGCAAAGCCCTCACCGTTCCGCTCCCCGACATCCACCTTGCCGGCCTGGGCCAGGGCCCTGAAGGCGTCACTCCCGGCGAACTGATCGAGAAGGTGTTCAAGGAAGTCCTCGAGGGCACACTCAAAGCGGTCGGTCATGCGCTGGCCAATGTGGGCAAAGAGGCCGTCGAAACCGCGAAGGACGTCGGCAAGGGCGCCGTGAAACAGGCCGAGAAGGTCGGCAAGGGCATCACCGACCTGTTCAAGAAGAAGAAGTAACACCTCTGTCCCGCCGCCTGAGTGCGGGGGGGAACCTCCTACCCGCGGGGCCAGAACCGCATCCAGCTTCGCAGGGGCATCTGCGCCAGCAGATCGCGCAGCAGTTCCTCGAGGTTCGTTGCGCGCGGCTCGTCCAACCGGCGCGCCAGCACGACCGTAACGCCGCAGGCCACGGTGACGAGCGCGAAGAACAGGCTGAAGCGGTTCACCGAGAGGCCGAGCCACCATAACTCTCTCGGCCCGAACGCGTCGATGAGCACTCCCCAGAAAACCGGGGCGATACCGAGCGCCAGGCTGCCCACCACCGAGAACAGGGCGAAGAAATGGTCCCGGCCCATCACGGGCACGACCGCCATCGCCAGCCGCGTGTTCGCCATCGTGAACAAGGCGTAGCCCAAACCCATCGCGAGCTGGAGACCCACCACGAAAGGAAGCGGCGCAGGGATCAACCCGCCGGCCAGCAAAGTCCAGCCCACCAGCACCACCACCCACGCCAGCAACGTCATAGCCAGCACCGGTTTGCTCCCATGCCGATCCAGGCGCGCCCCGAACAGCAGCAGGCCGCCCAGGCCGCCCAAGTACGAAGTGGCCGTAAGACCGAGGATGCTCCCCTCGGCCATGCCCGCGGACGCCTTCAAAAACGCAACCGTGAATGTGGCCAGTCCGCCATACGCGAAGGCCCAGGCCACGTTCATCCAGAGCAGCTTGCGAAACGGCGGATGCGCGGCAATCGCCTGCCATGGAACCGGCGCGCGGCTCTGGCTTTCGGGCGCCGGGCGCGCCGCCTCCGGGATGCGCTTGAGGAAGCTCAGGCTGACCACTCCCATCGCCGCACTGAACAGGAAGATCGTCGAGAACTGCCAGGCACCTGGCGTCGAGCCCAGCACCAGGCCCGCCAGCAGCAGCGTGGTGCAACTGCCCACGTTCACGCACGCCGAGTCGCGCGCCAGGTAGTGGCCCCGCACCTCCGCCGGGACCAGCGCCGTGATCCACGGCAGCCAGGCCGCACTCGAGATGCCCCGCGACAGGTTGAACCCGAACAGCAGGAAGAGCATCAGCGCGATCTGGCTCGGCACGTCGAGAAACCGCCCCGTCAACGGCGCCAGGCCAATCAGGAAGATGAACATGACGCGCGTGCCCCAACCGGCGAACACGAACCGTTTGTAACCGACCCGGCCAATGTGCCGCGCGGCGGGGATCTGGAAGATGACCAGCAAGGGCGTCATGCCGGTGAGAATCCCGAGCACGGTCGCGCTGGCCTCGAGGTGCTTGGCATAGAGCACCATCGGACTGCCCAGGACGATCTGGTACGAAAGCGCGTTGAACGTCACGAACCAATACGCGGGGCGCAGCTCGGGCGCGAGCGCGGTCCGGCCCGGGACGGCCGGCGCTGAGGACGTGGGCGGCTCCATGACGCGGTACGACTAAGGCTCGTGCGGCGGGGACGCGGACGCCGTGGTCAACGGCAGCTCGCGCTGAGCCAATCGAGGTATCGCTTGCTGCCCGCCGCGAGCGGCAGCGCCACGAACTCCGCCGTGTCGTAAGGGTGCTTCTCCAGCACGAGCTTCTCGAGGCGCTCGAGGCGGGCCCGCGTGGTCTTCATGATCAGCAGCACCTCCGCGCTGGATTCCAACCGCCCCTGCCACCGGTAATGCGACTCGAGCCGGGGAACCAGGTTGGCGCAAGCAATCAGGCGCAACTCGAGTGCCGCGCGCGCCAGGGCGCGCGCCACCTTCAGGTCCGGGGCGGTCACAAGCACGATCCAATAACGGGCAGTGGACTTCATCGCGGCATGGTCATCAACAACCACAGGCTACGCCAGCCCCGTGCCAGTGTCCACACCGCCTCGGGAGCCATCCCGCGACGGCTCACCCCCTGTAGCATCGGACGTCAGTCCGATCATTCGTTGGCCGCTCTTCGCTTCCCGCTGTCCGAGGCGAGCCGACTGACGCCGGCTACCCACGCCCGATCCAGCCGCCTCCGAGAACGAGGTCGTCCTGGTAAAGCACACAGGCCTGGCCGGGGGTGATGGCGCGTTGAGGCGTGTGCAAGGTCACCTGCGCTGCGCCCCCGGGCAGCGGCGTCACCGTGGCGAGCGTGCCGGGATGGTTGTAACGGATTTTCGCCAGCGCCTCGAACGGACTTGCCGGCTCGTCGAACGCAATCCAATTGCAGCGCTCGATCCGGAACCGGTCGCACACCAGGGCGGCGTCATCGCCCACGACGACACGGTTGGCCACGGGGTCCAACTCGAGCACGTACAACGGCTTCGAGGAGGCCACGCCGATGCCCTTGCGCTGGCCGATCGTGAAAAACTCGATGCCATCGTGATGGCCGAGCACCCGGCCCTGCCCGTCCACGATCTCGCCCTGGTGCTTCTCCACCAGCCGGGCCTGCCGCAAGAACCGCCCGTAGTCGTCGTCCGGCACGAAGCAAATCTCCATGCTCTCCTCTTTCTCGGCGGTCTTGAGCTTGCGCTCCCGCGCCACCTCGCGCGTGTGGTCCTTGGTGAGGTCACCGAGGGGGAAAAGCGACCGGGCGAGTTGGTCCTGCCGCAGCGAAAAGAGGAAGTAGCTCTGGTCCTTGCGCGGGTCCCGCCCGCGCCGCAGGAGCGTGCGCCCGGTCCCCGCATCCCGCTCCACCCGCGCGTAGTGGCCGGTGGCGACGTATTCCGCCCCAAGCTGCCGTGCGCGGCGGATGAGCGTGCCGAACTTCAGCTTCTCGTTGCACATGACGCACGGATTGGGCGTGCGCCCGGCTTTGTATTCCGACGCAAAGTAAGCAATGACCTCCCGCTGAAAATCCTCGGCTTCATCGACGAGGTAGAACGGGATGCCGAGCTTGTGGCAGACCGCGCGCGCGTCGGCGACCGCTTGGGGGCCGCAGCACTTGTCCTCCGCCCGTGCCACGCAATCCTGCGGCCAGAGTTTGAGAGTGATGCCCACCAGTTCGTAGCCCTGCTGCAACAACAGGGCGGCGGCGGCGGACGAATCCACGCCGCCACTCAGGCCCACCACCACTCGAGTTTTTCCAGAGCCAGTCACTCTAAGCAGGATAAGCGCGCGGCATGACGCTGTAAAGCGAGCCTCCGTCCTTTGCACACCGGGCCCTTGGCCCTACAATCCCGCGGATGCCGCCGTTGACGATCCGCCACGAGTCCGCCGGGCTTCACCTGCCCCGCCTGGGCCTTTGGCTCGACGCCCGACGCCGGCAACCCGCGGGTTCGCCCGTCTTCATCAGCCACGCCCACAGCGATCACATCGCCGCGCACGCGGAGGTCATCGTCAGCGCACCCACGGCCAGGCTGCTCCGGACCAGGCTCAGGGGCGAACGGCAGGAGCGCGTGCTGGCGTTCGGCGAGCGGGCGGTCTTTCGGAGCGAGGGCCTCGACTACGGACTCACACTCCTGCCGGCTGGCCACATCCTCGGCAGCGCCATGGCCTGGATCGAGGCGGGTGGGCAGTCGCTCCTTTACACCGGTGATTTCAAGCTCCGCCCCGGCCTTGCCGCCGAGCCCTGCGCTCCCCGCCATGCCGATGTGCTCGTCATGGAAACCACCTTCGGCCGGCCCAAATACCGGTTCCCGCCCTGCCGCGAGACATGGGCCGAAATCGTCGCGTTCTGCCGCCAGACCCTCGAGGACCGCGCGACCCCGGTCCTGATGGGTTACCCGTTGGGCAAGACCCAGGAGTTACTCTATGGCCTGGGCCAGGCAGGCCTGCCCGTCATGGTCCATCCGTCGGCGCATGAGATCACGCAGGTGTACGCGGCGTTCGATCCCAAGCTCCCATCCTGCGAGGTCTTCGACCGCGAGACAGCCCGGGGCAAGGTGCTCATCTTCCCGCCACGCCGCGCGCTCGGGGATACCCTCAAAGGCGTAGGAACCATCCGCACCGCGGTGTGCACAGGCTGGGCAATCGACCCGGGCTGCGCCTACCGCTACGGCGTGGATGCCGCCTTTGTATTGAGCGACCATGCTGACTACGATGACTTGCTGGAGTTCGTGGACCGCGTGGGGCCGCGCAAGGTTCTCACCGTGCACGGGTTTGCCGCCGACTTCGCCCAGACACTGCGCGACCTGGGCTACGATGCCCACGCGCTGAGCGAGCCCGACCAACTGCACCTGGACCTCTTCAGCGCCACGAGATCACATAGCGGCCCTCGCCGTATTCGCGCGTCTTGACCACGATCCGCCGGTGGTCCGGGTCGAACGTCCAGGCGGCTCCGGGAGGGAGAACCCTGCCGTCGAGGGTGATGCCGACGGGCCGTTGTTCGGCCAGAATACGCAGGATGTGCGGTTCGTGCTGGCCGGTGACGTCGATCTGGAGCGACTCCCCGGCAGTGACCCGGACGGTCGTGCTGGTTGGGGCCGGGTGCGACTCAGGATGATGGAGGGTGAACTCCACGCGGCCCTTCGGATAGATCAGCCAGGTCGTGAACCCTGCCGAATCCCTGTCGCCAAAACCGCTATAAGCCCGCTGGACCTTCAGCGGGATGACCGCGCCCTCGCGAACGAACACAGGGAACTCGTCCAGCGGTACCTGCCGTGTGAGCGTAGCCGGCCCTTCGATCAGTTGCCGGTCGTCGAAGAGGTAGCGCCACCCACCGGCCGGGAGCGAGATCGTCCGCTCGAGGCTGTTCTCGTGAACCGGCGCAACCAGCAGATCGGCGCCGAACAGGTATTGATACGAGCCACCGCTTAACGGGCGCATCAACGGCGGACCGCCCCGGTGACACTCGACAACGTGGCTGTACATGTACGGCACGAGTTCGGTGTGCAACCACGAGAATCTCCGGACGATCTCCAATTCGGCTCGAGTCCGCTTCCATAGCCGCCGCTCGCCGTGCCCGCCGTTCAGAAACAGGCCGCAAAACGCCGAGAGTTGGGCCCAGCGGATGTAGAGTTCCGGCGCGATCTCGCCTGGATCGGCCCCGGGGTGAGCCTCGCTGGGCGCTGTTCGAAGTCGCTCGGGAGCCGCGTTCGACCCGGGCGCCAGGGCCGCCCGGGAGGGTGCAATGTCCTCGGGATTGCCGCGGCCGTGGTAGCCGGCGACGTCGCTGCCGACGACGCAGTAGCCGAGCCGCGCGCTGGCCAGCATGTCCCGCAGGGCCGCTTCGATGCCGCGGTCCTCGAGCCTCCAGGCATGCCGTTTGTCGCCTACCCACGTCACGGGGGCGGCATCCAGGGGCGCGAACCCTTCCGGGTGGCTCCAGGGATGGTCCAACGCGCGGATAAGCGTGCAGAACTCGGGGTTGCGGCTGAGGCCGTGCTGGTACTCGTCGCGCGCGTAATTGTCCATGTATTGCCGCGTGGTCATCCAGCCTGAGGCCACCCGGTTCCACGGCACCGGGAGGCCCCCGAGCCGGCCGGAGAAGAGCGTGTCGGCGCCGTCGAGTTTCCAGCCGTCCACACCCCAATCAAGCACCTGTTGCTGGAGCCCGTGCCACCACTTCATGGCGGACGCGTTCGAGTAATCGATGAACCCGCCTTTGCCTTTCCACCAGCCCAACTGATAACCGTCCCCCGCCAGGAACCCATTGGTCCGGGCCTCCTCGAAGAACGCCTCCGAGTCCCTCACCCGGGTGTCCTTGCCGCGGCTGTTGACCATGCAGGTCATCCACAGCACGACGCGATAGCCCCGCTCTTGCAGTCGGCCAAAGAACTTCTCCGGCTGCGGGTAGCGAACCTCGTCCACCTTGAAATCGTTGTAACGCATGCTCCAAGGGCTATCGATCAGGAGCGTGCGCACCGGCAGATCGTGCTCCGCGTAGCCTGCCAGGAGCTCCTCGACGTACGCGCCCGTGTTGACATCGTCCTCCCAGAGCCAGCACTCGAGCGCCCACGGCGGCGTGAGCGGCACGCGCCCGTGCCGTGAACGGTTGAAGGGGACGCCCCAGAACGGCAGCACGTACGCAAAATACACCACCAGCAAACCCAGGAGGGTCCCCAGCAACACCAGCCTGCACGCCAGCCGCCAGCGCCCACGCCGGGGCCGGCCACGCGCGTCCGCGACTGGCCCGGCCTCGCTCATCGTCGAGAAACGGCTCGGCTCCTCGCCCCGCCGGTCGGGGGTCGCTCCGGGGCGATCATCGCGCCCGGCCAAGTGGCGCGCGCCACGTGCCTGGCGACCGCGTGAGGGTCTTCGCCGCCGCGGCGGCCAGCCTGCGGCTGGACCAGAGCCGGGGGGTGGATCAGAGCAGCCAACCCTTGCGATACTCGCGATGGACCAGCGCGTCCGCCTGCGCGTTGTTCAGGATTCGCCCCGTCACGGTGTCGTACTCGAGCGGGCCTTCAACCAGCGTGGCCAGGTTCGCCAGTTGCATGATCTCCGTGAGCGGCCCGCCGATCTCGAACCCCGAAAAAGCTTTGCCGTTGCCTTTGCAGGCATCCACCCATTCCTGGTGATGGCCCTTGGACCGCGGGAGGCTCTCCGGCGGGCCGCCCTTGAATCCTTCGAACTTCTTTTCAGGCAACAGCGTGTAGCGTGTGTTCCAGGGGCACTCCGAGTAGATCGAGCCACTCGCGCCCGTCAGCAGGTCGCCCCAGCCCGACTGCGGAAACCCGAGCATCAGGTCCGCCGATGGACGGTCCTTCGCGGAGATTCGCAGCTTCACGGGAGGCAACTCGCCGCGGGCGGGAAGGTCCAGCACCGCCTGCATCGAGGCCGGGTAGCCTTCGGCATCCACCTCCGAAGGCTTCGCTTCCACGCGGATCACGACGCTCTTGGGCGTCTGCCCGGACGGGGAATTCCAAAGCTGCTCGAGCCGCAGGGCGCGGAACATGATGTTGCCCGTGTGACAACCGAAATCGCCGACGATCCCGCTCCCGAAGGCGCGCCAGGCGCGCCAGCTCGCGGGCACATAGCAGGGGTGATACGGCCGCTCGGGCGCGGGCCCCAGCCAGAGGTCCCAGTCGAGCGTGGCCGGCACGGGCGGCGTCTCCCCGGGCCGCTTCATCGGTCCGTTGCCACCGTCGAACCAAACGTAGGCCTCGCGCACCTGGCCGATCACACCGCCTTGCACCAGCTCGACCGCCCGCCGCAGGTTCGACGCCGCCGATCCCTGGTTGCCCATCTGCGTCACGACCTTGTGTTGCGCGGCCGTCAGGCGCATGGTCCGAGCCTCCCACACCGTGCGCGTCAACGGCTTCTCGCAGAAGACATGTTTGCCCCGCTTCATGGCCGCCACCGATGCCACCGCGTGCGTGTGATCCGGCGTCGCAACCAGGACGGCGTCGATCTGCTTATCCAGCTCGTCGAGCATCCGGCGGAAATCCTTGAACGGCTTGGCTTGCGGATACTTCTGGAACACATCGCCCGCGCGCGCGAAATCAGCGTCGCAGAGCCCCACGACCTCGACCCCGTGAGGGGCGATGCTGTCGAGGTCGCCGCGGCCCTGGCCACCGACACCGATCCCGGCGAGGCGCAGCTTGCTGTTGGCATCGGCCGCGAAGGCGAGCCGGCTCGAGGAAAGGATGAGAAGCCCGGCGCCGCCGGCGGCCGAGCTGCGCAGAAAGCCACGTCGTGAGAGGAGGGTTTTCATGTCTTGAGGAATTGGTCTGTTGCTGCCAAAAGCCCCGCCGGCACGGTCTCGCAACCACGAGTGCTGTTGCCGCGGGCCTGGACGTGACAGCAGCATCCCGGCGCCCCGACCCAAAGTCGAGCCCGAACTCGTGGTGCACCACGCCTAAAAGACTTCGACCTCCGCTCCCCTCTGCCCCCCCTCCGCGCTCTCTGTGCTCGTCACTCGTCACTTGCCTGCCGGGGCATCCCGAAGGGAGCCCAGCTTGAAGCCCAGAGTTGCGAGGAACGAGCTACTCTGGGTGACCAACGCGAAGCGCCCCACCTACCCTACAAAGGGTTGCAGCGCCGGACGGTCGCATGCACGGCGGATCAACCGCAGAGAACGCAAAGATCACAAAGACTTCGACCTCCTCTCCCCGCTGCGCTCCCTCCGCGCTCTCCGTGCTCGTCACTCGCCTTGTCACTTGTCACTCGTCACTTGCCTTCCGGGGCATCCCGAAGGGAGCCCAGCTTGAAGCCCAGAGTTGCGAGGAACGAGCTACTCTGGGTGACCAGCGCGAAGCGCCCCACCTACCCTGCAAAGGGTTGCAGCGCCGGACGGTCGCATGGACGGAGGATCAACCGCAGAGAACGCAAAGATCACAAAGACTTCGACGTCCTCTCCCCGCTGCGTTCTCTGCGTTCCTTTGCGGCTGCGGTCATCTGTGCCAATCTGCGTCAATCTGCGGACCCCCCATCCGGCCTTCCCCCTTTGTGTTCGTTGCGTTCCTTTGCGGCTGCGGTCGTCTGTGCCAATCTGCGTCAATCTGCGGACCCCGCGTCTGGCTTCCCCTTCTGCCGTACGTAATCAATCCCAATCCGCTTGCCGACGGATCAACCCGGCGAGTAGCCTGTCCCATCGCGCCAACCACCGCCGCTCGCATGCTGCGCCATTTCATCGTTCGTGAGCCGCCCGGCGACTTCCCTCGGTGCCCGGGTCCGTGGCGGGCTTTGGGTTGCTTTGGAGTCCTGAGTCTGGTCGTGACGGCTCAGCCGCTCGCGTGCGAACCGATCTTGCCGTTGGCGGCCATCTTCGGCGGCCCCGGCGTCTTTCGGCAGTTCGCCGGGATCGGCATGGCGCTGGGATGGCTGGGTGGCGCGGTGGCGATCAAGTGCATCGGCTTCATCTGGTTCGAGCGGCAGTTGCGGCCTTGGGAGGCCGTGCGCCACATGGCGCTGGCCAACGTGTTCAGCAGCCTCATCGGCTTGTTGGTGGCGGTGGCGGCGGCGAATCCGCCGATTCTTTTCCTGGGCCTGCCCCTCGTGTACGGCCTGTCGCTCAACCCGGCGCGACGCCTCCTGGCCTATGCCTACTGGGCCCGCTCCGCCCCGCGTGTCAACCCGCGCCTGGTGGCCCTGGCGTTTCCGTTGGCGCTCTTCGTCACCTGGGTCCTTTTCGGGTTCGCCGCCGAGTTGATGGCGCAACGGCGCTACGCCACCTACTGGGCCTTGAAGCTCGCCTATGTCAGCCTGGCGCTCTTCATCAGCATCCTCCTCACGTCGCTCTGGGAGGAGTCAATCGTCGCCCGGTTGGCGCGCCGCCGGCATGGCGAGGCCTCGTACCTGACCGCGGTGGTTCGGGCCAACTACGTGACGTTCGGCGTGGTCCTCTTGTTCGCCGCCGTGCAGATGCTCCCCAAACGCCTGCACGCCCCCGGGTTTTTGGCCTGGCTGCAGACCTTCAGCGCTTCCGGTTCCGCGCTCGATGGGTATCTTCGCTGACGTGCCTTCGCCAAACATCGATTGACGATTCCCATGCTTCCTCCCGCTTGCCTTCCAGCCCAGGGCCTCTTGCCGCGCGTGCGCCACTGGCCATCCTTCGCCTTGCCCCTGACGCTCGCCGCGCTGGCGGTGGCCCGCCTGGGTGGGGCACGGCCTGCAGGGGTGCGCCTCGCTGCAGTACCGTAGGGACGACCTCTTTATAGAAAACAGCAAAAACAGCATGAGCTAACCGCCCCAGCCAAAGCACTATACTCCTCCACTCTCCCGCTTTTTCGTCTGCGCCCTTCACCATCAAGCCAAGCAGCGCGGAATCCCAATGACCCGCCTCGCCAATGAAATCGTGCAGGCAGGATTAAAGGACTCGCCCGGTTGGAGGATGGCGGAGGCGCAGCAGGAGGCGATGCAAAATGCAAATGAGGGAATCGGCAACCGAATGCCGGACGAAGTAACCGGAACATCAACCATCAACAGGTGCGGTTCTCTTTGGAGGGCCGGGCCTGTTCCATTTTCACCCGTCATTGGACGGCAAAGTCGGGACCTGTGTAGAATTCCAGGAAGCCGCATTTCTCACAGGCAAAGGCACCAATGGGAACGCCTTGGTCGTGTGGTGCCTTCGTTTTTGTCCAAAACGATTTCTTCGGCTGGCCCCTATGCCAGGTGCCCACAAACGCTGGGGTGTGGGCGTAGTAATCCGGCACGAAGCCCTGGATCATGTTCCCAGCGCATTTCGGACACTTCTTCTGTTCGCTTGCCATATAGCGGTAATGATGCGTCCAAGGCAACTCTGAGGCCACTCTAATTCATCCTGGCCTTTGGAGGGCCAGGTTTCTCCGGCCAATCCCAACGGCCCTGCCTTTTTCTATTCATAATCAACGTTCATTCGCGTGAATTCGCGCTTCGGCCCTTCACCGTCGGCTCCACTCATCTCCCGTTCTGCGTTCTCTGCGTTCCTTTGTGGCCGCGATCATCTGCGCCATTCTGCGTCAATCTGCGTCAATCTGCGGCCCCCCCACCCGGCCCTCCCGAAAAAACCGTAATAGACTCAATTGAGTCAACGGAGTCATTGATCGCTGGTCCGGTCCTGGGCGAAGTTCGCGCTCGCAGGCCGCGCTG
>Ga0233425_10001030_pt1 | contig 66164 bp, 68 predicted proteins | sample Watercolumn_Towu_2_FD_181712 | JGI IMG/M metagenome (GOLD analysis project Ga0233425, IMG submission 181712) | Freshwater microbial communities from Lake Towuti, South Sulawesi, Indonesia - Watercolumn_Towuti2014_140_MG | ecosystem: Environmental > Aquatic > Freshwater > Lake | place...
GGGCGACTTCCGCTTCACGTAGCTTCGCAAGAATCTGTTCGACGGTGTGACGCAATCGTGGCATCTGCCCCTCCTTCCGGCCCGACCCTAGCATAGGATCTGGACCCGTTTAAGGGGGCGAGGTCAAGTTCCTGAGGCGTCCGCCACCTGCTTGCACTGATCTCATGCCAGGGAGTAGCCTACGACCGGGTTGATCCTCTCGCAGGAGGCCCGATGCCGCTGCTTCTCCTCTTGCTGTTGCTGCTTCCTCTCTCCGCCTCTGCCGAGTATCTCGGCGAGTTGAGCGCGAATCCCTATGATGCCAATTCGACGGCCAATCCATTCGGCGCCGGCAGTCCGTTCAACCCTGACGGCATCAACAATCCCTTCAGTCGCTACGGCAGCCCGTTCAGCAACCAATCCACGACGAATCCTTTCGCGACGGATGCCCCACGACTCTATGACCAGCCGGGGAATTACCGCGGCAAGTTGAGCACGAATCCCTACGATCCCGACTCGACCAGCAATCCGTATGGCCGCTATGGCTCGCCGTTTTCCCAAGACTCCATCAAGAACCCCTACGGCGCGGGGAATCCGTACAGTTCCAGCAGCCCGACCAATCCCTACGGCCGTGGGTTGCGAATCGAAGGGGAGTAGGGGTACGCGAATCCGGGAGCTGCGCCATTTCCTGAGGCGTCTGCCGGCCATCGTCGCTGTGCCCGTCAAACTAGCACACTATGATGCTCCCTCCGAGCTAGCGCCCTCGTCTCTGCTAGCTGGCCTGGTGCGGTCCACCACTGCGCGCGTTCTCGACAAAACACCACGTGGTGAGCTATACATAAACATGCTGGCCAAACGATCCACTACGGCTACTAGGCCCAGAGGGCGGTATGTGACCGACCGAACAGGGAAGCGGACTGGTGTGGTCCTTTCCCTGAAGCGCTATTCACGTCTCATGGAAGACCTGCACGATCTTGCGGTCGTGGCTGAACGAAGGACAGAAAAGGCGTTGAGCGCGGACGAGATGAGAAGGCGGCTGCGCCAACGTGGCCATCTATAGTCTCCGTTTCAAGCCAACCGTCGAGAAAGACCTTCTCTCCATTCCTCGTACCGTTGCTTCGCGTATCCTCACTCGAATCGAGCAACCACCCACCAACCCGTTTCCACCGCAATCGTCAAAATTGCAAGGCGCGGAACATCTCTATCGTCTTCGAGTCGGCGATTACCGCGTCGTGTATGAAGTTGATCCTGAGTCTCACGCGATTGTCGTCCACTATGTCCGCCATCGCGGGGACGTGTATCGCTCTCTTCGTTAGGTGGCGAGAGAAAACGATGTCAGGAGCCGATTCCAGGACCCGCATCAGTGATCGCTTGCCGTGCTCTTTGGTCAGAGAGTAGGCTAAAGAAGCTGGCTCCTCGGTTTCTTCCTTCTCACCGCTCCTGCTGCAGTCGAATTGGGTTTCGACGAGAAATACGAGCGCGACTACAACATCTTCCATCCGCTCAACCAATACCGGCCTGATAATCCGCTGAACCCCATCAACGCCGAGCTCGTCTCGCTGGTCTGTCTCGTTATCGTGCGACCGAGTTCAAGACAGCTCTGTACCCGCTCAACTCATTCAATCCAGCCACGCCCTTCGCACCATTGAATCGACCCTCCGGATCTGATCGATAGAGAGCCGCCAACTTCTTTGTCGCCGCGTTTTCCAATGCATCACCATATTCTCGTTCCTGTATAATAGGATTGACCGTCCTCGGCGCTACTCATCTGACCTGGCCGCACGATCCATTCTGAGAGGAGGTACGTCATGAGCACGGCAACGATGGAAATCCCGATTGACCAGCAAGTCAGGACCTTTATCGGCACGCCACGGAAAATGCTGGTGGGTGGGAGGTGGCTCGAAGCCGCGTCAGGGAAGACGTTTCCGACCTACAACCCGGCTACGGGCGAAGTCCTGGCCCACGTGGCCGAAGGCGACAGGGTCGACGTTGACAAGGCGGTCACCGCCGCACGGAACGCCTTCGAGAGCGGCCCGTGGCACACGCTCACGGCCTCGGAGCGTGGACGACTGATCTGGAAGCTCGCCGACCTTGTCGAATCTCACCTGGAAGAATTCGCCCAGCTGGAATCGCTCGACAACGGGAAGCCGGTCGGCGTGGCCCGCGTCGCTGATGTGCCGCTGGCCGTGGATCTTTTCCGCTACATGGCGGGTTGGGCGACAAAAATCGAAGGCCACACCATCCCCCTTTCAGTCCCCTATACGCCCGGCGCCCGGTATCTCGCCTATACGCTGCGCGAGCCGGTCGGTGTGGTGGCCCAGATCATCCCCTGGAACTTCCCACTGCTTATGGCGGCCTGGAAGCTAGGCCCGGCGTTGGCCGCGGGCTGCACCATCGTCCTAAAGCCTGCCGAGCAGACGCCGCTGTCGGCCTTGCGACTCGGCGAGCTGATCTGCGAAGCGGGATTCCCGGACGGGGCGGTGAATATCGTCCCTGGATACGGGGAGACCGCTGGCGCGGCACTGGCGGCGCACCCGGATGTGGACAAGGTCGCCTTCACGGGATCGACCGAGGTAGGGAAGCTCATCGTTCGAGCGGCCGCAGGGAATCTCAAGAAAGTGTCGCTGGAGCTCGGCGGCAAGTCCCCCAATATCGTGTGCAAGGACGCCGATGTGGAGGCGAGCATCCCTGGGGTCGCAAGCGCGATCTTTTTCAACCACGGCCAGTGCTGCTGCGCAGGCTCCCGGCTCTTCGTCGAGAAGGATCTCTTCGACCAGGTGGTGGAGGGGGTGGCTGGGGAGGCGAAAAAGATCAAGGTTGGACCAGGCATGGCCGTCGATACCCAAATGGGCCCGTTGGTATCGGACGGGCAGCAACAGCGGGTACTCGGCTATCTGGAGTCAGGCCTTTCCGAGGGCGCCCAGGCGGTGGTCGGCGGGCGCAAGCTGGGCGACAAGGGCTACTTTGTGGAGCCGACCGTGCTGGTCAACACCACGCAGAAGATGAAGATCATGCAGGAGGAAATCTTCGGGCCAGTTGTCTGCGCAGTACCGTTTACGGACGTGGGCGAAGTGCTCCCGGCGGCGAACGACTCCATCTACGGCCTGGCGGCGGCGGTGTGGACCCGCGATGTCAGCAAGGCCCACCGCATCGCGGCCGAGCTGCGTGCCGGCTCGGTGTGGATCAACTGCTACAATATTTTCGACGCTGCGCTACCCTTCGGCGGCTACAGGCAATCGGGGTGGGGCCGCGAGATGGGCCATGACGCACTGGAACTGTACACTGAGGTGAAAGCCGTCACTGTGCAGCTGTGAAAGATCCTGGGAGAAGGAGAGGATTGGCGGAAAGAGTACGAGCTAGTGCGTACGGCTTCTGTCGATACACGAGATGGCGAGTCTGATCGATGCGACCCAGCCGATCCCGACTCTGCCGAGAGGACATCTTTTACCATCTGTTTTAGAGACACCAGACGGCTAGTTTTGGAAGGCTGAAATTTTGAGGGCTTGAGAGCAACTCTCGCCACCCTCTCATTTCCTCATCTGGATAACAGCCACGGGTTCAGCTCCGTCGTCCCTGTCGCGAGCGACGGGAAGGCCTCTTCATCAGCGGGCCGTAGGTTCGACCCCTGCACGGCCCACCCAACTGCACTTCGTTTACACCGCTCGCTCCTTACCGCTTCGTTGTCACTACTAGGATCGGATACAGTCCTCAAACCACCCATGTCTGGCTCCCATCCGCGCTGGTCCTTGGCAGCGCGTTCGCTGAAATCCCGGTAGATATTCAGCACCACGAGAGGACGAAAACTCGTCTTTCGTTGGCGGGACTTTGTGGAAGGAGGTAGACTTCTCTCGTGCGTTATCCCTAGGTACGTCCAACGGCTCAGCGCCCTATGGAGACCCTGCAGACCATCACTCAGCGATCGGTCCACTTGTGGACTCGCGTTGTCGCTGTGGCTCTGGCCGTCGTGCGTGCGCGAAGGCGACGGTGGTTCGTCCAGCAACTATTGTCGCGTCATGTCCATCCGGATCTTGCCGAGGCGATCTGGCGCCGTCGGGAGCAGTTTCTGCCTGGAGGGCGACTGCATTCACAAAAACTGACAGCGACCGTCCTCTTCGCTGAGATGCGCGGCTTCGCGGCTCGCGCGAAGACCGTGGATGCCGGGGTCGTGATGGAGTGGACGAGTGACTACATGGAAACAATGGCTCGGGTGATCGTCGATCACGGTGGTGTGGTGGACGGATACTTCGGCGACGCACTGAAAGCCAACTTCGGCGTGCCCTTCGCCCGCTTGAAATCCGACGACATCGTGCAGGATGCCTCACAGGCAGTGGCTTGCGCTCTGGCCATGGGCGAAATGTTGCAGGGCTTGAATCGCCGATGGCATTATCGAAGATTTCCGATGATCGATATGCGTGTGGGAGTGGCAACCGGCGAGGTGGTGGCCCTGTGCATCGGGCGCACCGAACCCCTCAAGTTCACCACGATGGGGGATGCGGTGCATCTTGCGGCGCAACTGGAACGCTTCGAGTCTGAACCGGACATGTCGACCGTCGGTCCAGGCTCCTGCCGCATTCTGATCGCAGCAGCGACTGCAACGCACCTCAACGAGCGGTTCTGGTTGCATCAGATCGGAACCGTAAGCCTGGGGGACGCAAGCCCGTCCGCTGCGGTCTATCGGGTCTATGGGAAAAGTGATCGGCGGAAACTCAACCCCGGCGCAGATCTGCGGACGGCTTTTCGCGTAGCGATGATGACGCCGGTCACGCTGAGCCGCGGGGCTGCCGCCGCAGGGTTCACCAGTAACATCAGTGTCGGGGGGATGGCAGTCTGTCGCTTCGACCACCCGCTGCCGATCGGAACCACGGCCGTGCTGCGCTTCGAGGTCCCTGGCCATGCCCAACCCATCAGGGCGACCGGGACTGTGATCTGGACCCATCAGGACCGGGCCGGCATCGCCTTTGCCGAGCTGTCACCCTGCGATCGTGCGACGCTGGAATCGTTTCTGACTCGGCAGGCCGCGAAGAAGACCCTGTAGCTCCCCTGCTGCAGCCCGGCAGTGAAGTCCATAGGCTGCCCTAGTTCGGGCCGATCAGCCGGTTTCCGCTGAACATGTGCAGCGTGATGCCATGATCACTGCCGCCCCAATGATCGCACGTACAGCAGCACCTGCCAGGCCTCTTCCTCTGTAAGGATCAACGGAATCGAAGGTGCGGCTTGCGCGATGCGGCTGGAGAAATCGCTATGACGGACGTGTCGGCGGAGTGGGACGATTGGGTTTGGACGGAGTGATCAGTCGTTGGGCCTGGGGCGTCGTCCCCTCGGCCTCCATCATTTCAAACATGAGGCAGCATTTGAGTCGCCCACAGACACCGAGCAGCCTGGGATCCTCGACCGGGGGGCCGAGGTTGCGCGCCTGCTTCACCGTCACCGGTTTGATGTTGGTCAGGAAACTTGCGCAGCACAACACCAGTCCACAGGTATCGATGCCCCCAAGGCGCCTGGCTTCCTCGCGCACCCCGATCTGACGCATCTCGATGCGCCCACCGAATCGGCGGGCCAGATCGAGCACAAGGTGTCGGAAATCGATTCGCTCGTCCGCCGTGTAGACAAAGGTCAGTTGTCGGCTTTGCATGGCCCCGTATACTTCCACCAACTTGAGCCGCAGTTTGTAATCCACCGCTTTGATTCGACAGTAGGCCGACGCTTCTTGTGAAAGTCGCTCAAGCCGTCCGATCAACGCCAGGTCGTCAGGATTGGCCTTTCCGAGAATGGACTTCATCATCCGCATCGGAGGGATAAAGGGCGTGGAGTAGGGTTCTGTATAGACGACCCCGTAGGTGACTTCGTCGTCAACCTCCAGCAGCACCCGGTCGCCACGGCGCAAGGAGTATCCTGCCGCACCCAACTTCTTCACCTCCCCACAATCCCTGATCTTCACACCAATCAGTCTGACGGAGGCGGGATAGGGCTGGGTCGATTCTTCGGTGATCACCGGTTCCATCGGGGGCGATCATACACGAATTATCCCGTGACGAGACAATCAGACGACCTGTTTACGTGAAAATATTTTCTTGTCATTCTGTCATAGAAATCTCGCAACCAATTGATTATCCGTTAGTTTTTCATGGATATTCAGGGGGCTCTGTTGTGGTAGGCTAATTCGACAGCGAAAAAGGCGGGATCATCGAATGGGTACCATCGTCAAAGAGAGAAGGAAGATGTTACGGATTCCAAGCAGGGTGGTGCTCCCGTTCGGCCACCGCATTTCTGTCAGACAGCTGTCCGATGCCGAGATGGACAAGCGTGATGCCAATGCCGACGGGATCTGGGATGACGACACGAAGACCATTTATATTCGCAAGCGCCTTCCCGTCACCCGCCGCCGCTATATCCTCGCACACGAGCTCGGTCACGCCTGGCTGGACTGGCAGCATCGCCACATGGACGACGGGAAGGCCAGCACGTGAACGTGGCCAGTCGATGTCGCACTGTCGTTCAGACCAGACTGAGGACATGCATCCATTCGGAGAGCGTGACGGGCTGAACGGAGAGACGCGACCCTTTCTGCAGTAAGACCATCCCCTTGAGTCTGGATTCCCTTCGTAGTTCATCCAACGTCAGAGGGCGGGGAAAGCTCCGGACGTACTTGATCTCGACCATGTCCCATCTGGGGCTGGCCGGATCGCTCGCTGGATCATAGTGCCTGTTTTTCTTGTCGAATTGCGAGGGATCGGCAGAGGCTGTTCTCACGACCTCGGCGATCCCCACGACCGCCGGCGGGTCGGCGTTACTGTGATAGAACAACACCTGGTCCCCGACGGACATGCTTCTCATGAAGTTTCTCGCCTGATAGTTGCGAACTCCATCCCAGCAGGTCGTCCTGGCGGGAGCGTTCTTCAGATCGTCGAGCGAAAACACCGAAGGCTCTGACTTCATCAACCAGTATTGTCTTTTCTGCGGCATCCGGCCAATCGTCCCGTTGGTCATCGCCCCTCCCTCCCAGGTGGTCGTTGAAGAAGCGGCGGGGATCGCCGCGTTGTCGCGGGGGCAGGCACCCCTTTCTGGGCTGTTTACGGTGGTGCGATTCGGCACAGGCCTCCACTGTGATCAACTACGTAGATCTCTCCGCTGTCGTCCTCTCCGAATGAGGAAATGCGAAGCGAAGTCTTGAGGATCACGCGCGGTTCACGGCCCGGTTCTCTCTCGTGAGTTCGCGGCAACGAGAAAATCTCTCCGCTACAATAGTCGCCGTAGAGGTACTGCCCGATCAGTTCGGCGACGGCTCGACCTCGGTAGACATACCCGCCAATGATGGAACAGCGTCCCTTCTCATGCGAATATTCTTGAAGCGGGAGTTGTAAGCCGGATGTCTGGCACGAGACGGCTGGGCTGAAGCAATGCGTGCCCTCCATGAGCCGCCAGCCGTAGTTGCCGCCCCTGGTGACCAGATCGATCTCTTCCCACTTGTCCTGCCCCACATCAGCCACCCACAGTTCACCCGTCTTGGAGTCGAACGAAAAACGCCAGGGATTGCGTAACCCGAGTGCGTAGATTTCCGGACGGCCGCCCTCCCTGACGTAGGGATTATCCGGGGGAATGCCGTACGGATCGCCGCGATCGACATCAATGCGGAGGATCTTCCCCAACAATTCATCCGGATTCTGTCCCCGGTTGCCCGGGTCTCCGCCGGCTCCACCGTCACCGAGGCCGATATACAAATTTCCGTCTGGCCCAAATGCGACCATCCCGCCGTTATGGTTGGAATAAGGTTGGGACACGACCATGAGAATCCGTTCCTCACGCAAAGCCTGATTGGGCGACATTGCGCGGCGATACTCCGCCAATACGGTGGCCCCGTCCGGCCTCCTGGTGTAATTTACATAAAACCGGCCGTTGCGCCGAAAGTCCGGATGAAAGGCCAGCCCGAGGAGGCCGCGTTCTCCTCCGGAGAGCACTCGCTCGGTAATGTCGAGAAACGGGGTGGAGAGCAGGACGCTCCGCTCCAACACGCGAATGCGACCGGGCTGTTCGATCACAAAGAGGCGTCCCGATCTATCGCCGGCATGTGCGAGGAAGACAGGGCTTTCAAGATCCTTCGTGACGACTGGAATCAGCAGGACCGGCTCATCACGGAGCGAGCTGTGGCGAGTTTCAGCCGGTGCCACAGCGAGCCCTGTGGTGAGACTCACGATCAGTATCGCTCCGCCCAACGAGTATCGCCACCGGAGTCGCCAGCCTGGCATACGTCAGGTGCCCCCTCGGGCATGCAATTCAATCACATCGATCAAGGCTCGATAGGTCAGCTCCCTGATTCTGGCCTTGCCGACCAGGTGACTACCGAGGTTCGTTTCCATCCAAACACGGTCCGACACCTGGGCCGTGACTTCATTGCAGAGGCTCCACATGTGATGGAGGAAACCTTCCGGAAGGCCCACCTGAACTCCTTCCGACTCGATGCGATCATCCAGCAGGGCGAGGAGATCGGAAATCGCCTGATCGGGTCGATAGGGCATAGCGCCAAATCCAAATTGCTGGTGAGCGAGCGTCTCCTGTGCGGCTTGGTCCACAAGGTCGCGCATATACTCTTTGAGAAGTCCGATAACATGACCGGAGAGGGCGATGGGAGAGTCCATACGCTTATTATCGAGTTTCTTGTGCCGAGGGGCAAGGTCGGGACGCTGTCACGGACGATGTTGACCGGTCGGCGAACCCTTCTCTATGATGACCGTCGAACGCAAACTGGCTCGAAGCCGCCGAGATCATGACCACCCACGCGACGGAACGATTTGAGATCGCCCTGAACACGCCGGCCGGACAAGTGACGACGGCCGTCGAGGCGCCGACCGGATTCGTTCCGGTGACCGCCATCGTGCCCTTGATCCGTCGGTTAGGAGCAGAAGCCCAGGCCCTTGAGGAGGCCCGGTCAACCGCGACCGGCAAGGCCGTCTCCTGCCACAAAGGCTGCGCCGCCTGTTGTCGGATGCTGGTTCCGCTCTCCGCACCGGAAGCCTTTGCCCTGAGGGACCTTGTTCGAACTCTGCCCGCCGATCGACAGCAGCGCCTGTCTGCTCGATTGGCCCAGACGCAATCCCTCCTGCTTTCCCATGGACTCTGGCATCAACTGATGGAATTGGGCGAAACTGCGCGGCCCTCGGACGATGACGAACTGGAGCCCCTCAATCGGCGGTATTATGCCTTGAGAACGCCCTGCCCGTTCCTCGAAGACGAACTCTGCACCATTTACGAAGAACGCCCGGCCGCTTGTCGGGAGTTGCTGGTCACTTCACCGGCCGCCTGGTGCGAGGACGTCGTGAAAAATCCGGTCGAGCCGATCGCGGTGTCCCTGCGAACTACCTCGGTCTTAGGACTGCTGTGGGGAGAACTGACTGGGACTGCGGCAAGGCTGATTCCTCTTCCGGTTGCCCTGGAGTGGGCAGAACGGCATCAGTCCGAGCGGGAGAGAACCTGGCCCGGCACGCAGCTGCTCGACCGGGGACTCGACAAGGCGTGGCGGCTCCTGAGCCAGGCATTTCAGAATCGCAGCGAAGCACCCGACAGATGACAGTGTCCGGTTAGTTTCTCATTCTGCGAGTGAGGAGGAAAGCCTGCATGCGGAAACCTGTGATTGCCTGTTTGGATCTGGAGGGCGTACTGGTTCCTGAGATCTGGATCAATGTGGCACTGAAGACCGGCATTGAGGAACTGAAAATCACCACGCGCGAGATGCCGGACTACGACAAACTGATGAAGCAGCGCCTGGCGATTCTGGATCGACACGCGCTTAAGATCAGCGACATTCAAGGGGTCATTGCGAACATGGGCCCGCTGGAGGGAGCCGCGGACTTCATCGCATGGCTGCGGGAGCGCTGCCAGGTCATCATTCTCTCGGACACGTTTTATCAGTTTGCCCTGCCGCTCATGCGGCAGCTGGGCTTTCCAACCCTCTTCTGCAATCAGCTGGAGATCGACGGAGAGGGCCGCATCATCAACTATCACATGCGGATGCAGAATCAGAAGAAGCATTGCGTCGCCGCGTTCAAATCTTTGAACTTTTTTACGGTGGCGGCCGGCGACGCGTACAACGATACCGCCATGCTGAGCGAAGCCGATGTCGGCTTCTTCTTCAGACCGCCGGAGCACCTTCCTAAAGAGTTTCCGCAGTTTCCCGTGACACAGACGTACAAGGAGCTTCAGGAGCGCTTTGCGAAGGCCGGAAATTTCAAGTAGCTGTTGGCGATCAACTTTCAGCGCACGAGCCGACGTGGAAGCTGTCCGTCGGCGGCCGCAGGGGAGTTACTCCCCATTCACGGCCTCCAGCACGCGCCGGCCGTATCGCTCGAGCTTGGCTTCGCCGATTCCGGGAATCTCCAGGAGCGCCGCGGGTGTGTCAGGTCTTGTGCCGGCGATGGTGCGGAGGGTCTTGTCATGGAAGATCACAAATGGCGCGACGCCTTCTTCCTCGGCGAGTTCCGCCCGGAGCCGGCGGAGTCGTTCGAACAGCTGAGATTGGATGGACGCAGCATCCGGAGAAGCGGAAGACATCAACCGCTGACGAAACGGTTTCACGGCCGGTTGTTCGGATGGCTGTGGATGCAGGTTCTCCCAGACCAACGGTCTGGTCCCATCGAGAGTCTCCTGCCCGGTCATCGTCAGCTCGAGCAGGGAGTGCACATGATTGTCGATGCGGAGATATCCGGCGGTGATGAGGCTCGTCACGAGTCGACTCAGTGCTGCTTTCGAGCGGGTTCGGCAGCTCCCAAAGGCCGGACAGTTCCGCGGGTCCCGTTCCAGCCACCTCTTGGACCGGCTTCCACGAACCATGGCCACGACGTGACTGATGCCGAAGCCGCCCTGGCCCCAGGAAACAGATTCCAAAATGGCCCAGGCGCAGGCATCATCCTTGGTGGTCGATGGCTGCCTGTTCACCTTCGGCCCGGTGGCGCACCGGTCGCAAAGCCCACAGGGCCCCAAGGCCTGCTCCTCGCGATCGTTGAAATAATCGAGAATCGCCAGTTGGCGGCAAGTCGGCACCGACACATACTCGATCATCTCTTGCAGGAGCCTACGCATCCGATTCGCGCGGCCGCTGCCGCCCTGATCCCGTGATCCCTGTTCGATGAAGAACTCCTGCGTGGAGAGATCTCCTTCATAAAACAGCAGCACACAGGAGGCGGGCTGTCCGTCACGGCCAGCCCGGCCTGCTTCCTGATAGTAAGCCTCCACACTCCCAGGAATGTCGAAATGCACGACCAGCCGGACATCCGGCTTGTCGATACCCATGCCGAAGGCATTCGTTGCTACCAGAACGCGGATCACGCCCCGACGAAATTCATCGTGCACGAGCCGGCGCTCCTCATCGGACAGACCGGCATGATAGAAGCCGACCGACGGATGGGATGGCGCGAGCTGGCCGGCCAGCTCCTCCACTGCGCGACGGGTGGCGCAATAGATCATGATCGTCCCGGTCTGATGCTCGCGGACCAAGCGGTCGACCGTGACAGCCTTGTCCCTGCGAGACCCGCAGTCATGGACGGAGAAGGCCAGATTGGCTCGGCGAAACCATGTGATCAATCGGAGGGGATCGTGCAGCCTCAGGTGACTGCCGATGTCGGACTGGACGCGCGCCGTGGCCGTGGCGGTAAGGGCAAGGCAGGGAGGGTTGTTGAGTTCCCGCCGGAGGAGGCCCAGCTTCATATAGTCCGGTCTGAAGTCATGACCCCACTGGGAAATACAGTGGGCTTCATCAACGACCAGTAACGACACGAGGCAGGACCGTAAGCGCCGGAGAAAACCCTCATGCCGCATGCGCTCCGGTGCCAGAAACAGTACTTTCAACCGTTGCAGCCGCAGCGCCTGAATCACGCGGTCGCGTTCGGGCTCGGACAGACCGGAATGAAACGCGGCCGCGGTGATGCGCCGGTGTTTCAGACTTTCCACCTGGTCCTGCATCAAGGCGATCAGCGGCGAGACGACGAGGGTCAGCCCAGGCAGCAACGCAGCCGGCAACTGGTAGCAGAGGGACTTGCCCTGGCCGGTGGCCATCACGGCCAGCGCATCACGACGAGCCAGAACGGCGCGGATGATCTCTTCCTGCCCCGGGCGAAACTGCGCGAACCCGAATTGCTGCCGGAGGTATCGAGCGAGATCATCCACGATGAGCATCAGACAGTGGCATCAAGACCTACCGGTGGACACAGGGCACATGCTGCTAAAAGTTGATCCAGAGTTGGGCGTAGGCCCAATCCTGTGCGACCGCGTGGCGGCCCAGGTTTTCTGAAATGTAGGCTCCAGGCCACAAGTGACTGTAGGCTGTCTGGAAGGCCAATTTTCCCTCCATGAACAAATGGGTCCAGACGAAGTCCACTTCGTCGCCGATGTGAGTTTTGGTGTTCCCCGCCTTGGAGAACACGTACACGCCCTGGCTCGCGCGGTACCAGTTGTCCTGGGCACTTGCGAGATTCAGGTTTGTATACCAGAACTCAATATGGTCGTTCTCGGTGGGGCGGGCTTGCAAGTTGGCCGAGAGACTCAACATGTTTTTCCAGGCCATGACATCCATGTACCCCATGTGGATGTGATTGGTCGGGTAGAAATTTTCAAACGTACTGGCAGTCCGGCAGCCTCCATACGCAGCATTCAACGTACAGTTGGCACGACCATCGCCGGAGGCATAGTCGAAGTTGAAGGCCAATCTCGGTTTCCAGGGCAGCTTATATGCCGTATAGCCGATCCAGTTTCTGGTTGCCCAGGCGTTGATATGAAGACACTTCCCTTGCCCGCCTGCATTTCCGCACAGGCTGCTGGCAGCAGCAGCGGAATCGCCCATCTGGCCGAACTGGTAGACCGCTTCGCTGGAGAGATCGAAGCCGCCCTTCTTCATGGCAATACGGCCTCCGATCGTGTGGCGGGTCTGGTCCCCGTGCTTCGCCGTGCCCAAGCCCTGGGCCGAAACGTCTCCCGCACCGAGGTTATTCTTGTAATAGACGTAATACGGTTCGATCAGAAACCAAGGGACGGTCTTGATCTGATTGTGAAAAATGAACAGGTCCACGTCCCCTGCGGCGTTTCCCGCCTGCCCCGTCCCTCCTCCAATATTCGGCTGGCCGCTGCCTAGGGGCGCTTCTTGCGGGAGGTCCGTTTCTGCAATCCTGAACCAGCCGAACTGTGAATCCACGACCGTGGTACTGTACTGCGTCATGATCCCATCGAAGGAGAAACCCGTGTTGGACCAGTCGAAATGGCCGAACAAGCTCTGATCACCGAGCACGAGATATTGTCGGCCGGCCTTGAGGCTCAGACCCTTCACCCCGGCAAAGTTACGAACCAGCATGTAGCCCGCTCGTACTCCCAGTGAACAGGTTGATCTACCGCCCTGACTGGGGGTGGATCCGCAGGTATGGGTCAAGGGATCTCCGTTGTTGCCTCCTCCTCCGGCGCCGAAGGGAGATCCGTTGCCGCCCCACGTGCGTGAATCGATGAATTCGAGATAAAAATTCACGTCCGGCGAGAGATCGTATCCAATCCCCAAGCGGGTCATCTGTTGAACGAACTGGTCGTTCGCCTGACCCGCAAGGCTGTTAGCCGTTCCACCGGCGTTCACCACGTTGCAATTCCCGGACAGTCCGATACCGCCGCCGAAACAGGTATTGTTGCGGATTTCCGGGCGGACACGAAGGTCCGCACGTATCCAGAAATTCTTGAGGTCGAAATTCTTTCCGATCTTCGGATCGAACAGCTCGTATTGTTCCTTCTGGGGAATGCCACGGCCGATGACGATGACGTTGGTGATTCGCTCACCCTCCGGCAGTTCGAAGGCCGCGTGAGCAGCCGGTCCAGTGGCAATGGAGAGGCCCGCCGCCATGACGGCGGCACCGAAGCAAATGGGCCATGTGGCCGACCAAGGTGAGGCACGAAGGCACGGCTTGCGGTCTGCGTGCGCGGATGGGATTCCCGGCTCGACGACGGGTCGAGACTCCGGTTCCTGCGGGACAGGTTCACAACTCAGCATGAAAGGAGATTGGCAGGTTGAACGCTGTTGTCTTGGAGGACTAACAGAGCGGGAGATTCGCGCCCTCTTCGCGTCGGAAGGCCTTCCACTCATTACCGATTATCTGCCACGAATCGTCAGGCCTGACCGGAATGACTGATGGACTTGGGTTCTTCTTCAGCGTGTTTAGCCGCGGCGTTGATCTCTTCTTCCGTTTCTTTCATGGATGCCTGGAAATCCTGCTCGACCATCTTCACTTCCTGCTGGAGTATGTTCAACTCCGGCTCGACCGATTTCCGCAAGTCTTCCGCCGTATCCTTAAAACTCTTGACGGCCTTTCCTACTTGACGTCCGACCTCCGGTAGCTGTTTCGGGCCGAACAGGAGAAACGCAATGACGAGGATGATTAAGATTTCGCCTGCGCCCAATCCAAACATGGTTCACAGCCCATGGGGCTTGAGGGTGTCGAGGAACTTGCCGTCATTACGCGGGCACCGTCTTCTCACCCCGGTTTCATTTGTCCCGGTTGTGCGGTCGGCGCACTGGATGGAGACTTGGCTTCCGTTTGTGCGGCGACGTGCGGCTGCGATGCCGCCTGCGAGTGGGCCTGTTGGGACTGCTCCGCCGGTGTCACGTCAATGGCGTCCGGTTCGTGGACGGTCTTCTTAAATCCCTTGATCGCCTTGCCCAGGCCCTCTCCGAGCTGTGGCAGCTTGCCAGCGCCGAACACGATCAAGACGATGACCAGGATGAGTACCAATTCCATCCATCCGAAGGAGCCGAACATTCAAGACCTCACAGGACCAGGTGAGCGGGCCCTCATTCATTATGGTTGAGTCATGCGGAATGCAATATCCAAGCCTGATCCGGTGACCGATAGCCGGGGCAGGCCCAGGTCACTTCCGCCTGCGTAGCATCATACCCAGGCGTCTCCCCTGCCAGGCCGCAGAGGAGGCGGACGGGGAAGTGTGGGCAGGCTATAGAAGATTCAGCGACATGTCAAGGGAAGCGTGAGCGGGAAACGGGCACAGAGCCTTGGCCTACGTGCCCCGGGTATCAGCGTGGTCCGAGGGGCTGGAAGGCGGGCATGCAGGTCAGGTCTCGAGGAACTAGTCGGCCTGGATAATACCGCCGCCCAAAACCACATCATTCTCGTAAAACACAGCGGACTGGCCCGGGCTTAGGGCTCTTTGGGATTCGTGGAATCGAATGCGAAGGCTGGACGGACTCAGAGGGAAAAGCGTGACGGGTGTCGCGGGCGTAGCATAGCGCACTTTAACCTGGGTCTCTGTCGGTTCGCTAAGAAGGGATGGCCTGAATAGGTTAAGGTCGCTCACATCACAAGAGGTTCTACGCAGCGACTCCTCCCGACCCAGGAACACGGTATTCGTGGATGGCTGAACACGGTGGACGTAGAGGCGCTCTCCGGCGGCGATCTTCAGGCCGCGACGCTGCCCCGGTGTATAGAAGGCAATACCGTCGTGTTGACCCAGGTATTGTCCCGTCTCGTCGATGAACGGGCCGGGCTTGTTTGCTTCAGGACGCTCTTTTTCGATGAAGGTTCGATAGTCCCCGTGGCTGACGAAGCAAATTTCCTGACTTTCTTTCATCTCCTCCGTGGGGAGGCCGAGCGCCTCGGCTTCCCGCCACACCTCTGACTTCTGCATGTTGCCGAGGGGGAACAGCAGCTGTGGCAGCCATTCCGGGTCGAGTCGATACAAAAAGTAACTCTGATCCTTTTTGAGGTCGGCGGAGCGAGAGAGGACCGAAGCTCCATTGTTCGTGTGAAGGCGAACATAATGACCCGTGGCCACATGGCGGATGCGACGCGACCGCGCGAGGTCGATGAGTTCCTTGATCTTCACGCGTTCGTTGCAGCGCACACAGGGGTTGGGCGTGGTGCCGCCGGCATATCCTTCGAGGAAATCGTCAATGACGCCCCGCCTGAACGTCTCGCGGGCATCGATCACTTCGTGGGAGATCTGCAGGGTCTTAGCTACGTACTTGGCGATGCCGATCTTGCAACAGCCGCGCTCCTGCCACTTTTTCGATACGGCGGCGGTTTCGTCCTCATGTTCCCAGACTTGGAGGGTGATGCCGTGCACCTCATAGCCCTGGCGCACGAGCAATGCGGCGGCGACGGAGCTATCGACTCCGCCGCTCATTCCAAGCAATACCGTTGGATGGTCCATAGAGCCGGTATTGTACCGGGGGGACGCTGAAAGGGCTAGAGGTCTGAGGAGCGGGCTTTGCCGCGGTGGCTGCTCAGATCACGGACATTCTTGTTCGGCGCGGGATGTTCATCGACCCATTTGTGAGCGCCCATGTCGCACATGCCATGGAAATGAGCTCCGTCCTCAATCGCGATGACGGGGCTACGGATATCTCCGATCAGCACCGCGGGCTTGAGCAGTTGGATCCTCTCAGTGGCGGTCACGGTTCCGTTTATCTTCCCGCTGGTCATCAAGACCCCGGCGGAAATGATGCCCTTGATCACGGCATGCTCGCCCACGATCAAGGTCCCGGTAGTATGAATTTCACCCTCAAGTCGTCCGTCGACACGGACGGTCCCGTCAAAATTGAGGACCCCTTTGAAGTCGACGCCCTTACCGAGAAAGGTAAAGTTCTCGTTCTCGCTGGCGGCTTGAGCGTGCTTTTCTCCAATGGCCCACACTAGCCTCTCCCGCTCCTTTCACTCATCGAGGCGGCGACGGTTCTCACGGCGATGGATCGTGAGGAGAGACCGGTGCCGTCCTCGCAAGAAAATATAATACCTACGTATACATTTGTCATATCGGCAGCTAGCCGTTTGCTCTTCGGAGCCCCGGCTGTCCAGGCAGGCTCACGGGGTGCAGCGTCGGTTCCCGACGCATGTCGTGAAAGCTCTGAGTCATTTCGAGGGTGCCGTTCAGAAGCACGCCTTCCTCGATGGAGAACATCGGCGTTTGCAACCCACCGCTGATGACGGCGGGAGGCCGGAGCTTAATTTTCTCTTTGGCGACGATGTCCCCCGTAATCTTTCCCTTGCACACGATCGTTCCTGCCGTCACTCTTGCCGTGATCACGGCTTCTTCACCGATCAGGAGCACCCCTCTTCGAGTGTTGTGATATGGGGTCGGGTGCCGTTGTGTGCTGTATCGGTCTGTCCAGAGAAGATATTTGGCGTTGGTCGGGAAAAATGCAACAAATATCCTTTTCCCGAGCAGTGACCTGGAGGAACGGGCTCAGGGATGGAGGACAGAAGAGCTATGAAAGGACTGATTCGACGATGCCATCAAGAATTTGTTGGGAGAAGTAGTGGATGACAATTTTTCCGCCTTGACCCCGGGGATGAATCGTGACCTTGGTCCCGAGTCTTTTCCGTAATTGAGCCTCAAGATCACGCACTTGCGGATTCGCCGTGACGCTCCGCCGTCGACTCCTGCGGCCGAGGACTGATTCGACGGCTTGTTCCGTCTCTCGGACCGAAAGTTTCCGAGCGGCAACCGTTCTTGCGACTCTGAGCTGAGTTTCAGAGGACTCCAGAGCGAGAATCACCTTCGCATGTCCTGCCGAAAGTGCTCCGCTCTCAAGCAATTTCTGTACATCAGGGTGGAGATTCGTCAGGCGGACGGAGTTGGCTACCGAAGACCGGTCACAGCCGACTTTCTGCGCAATACCGTCCTGTGTCAGCCCGAATTCGTTCATCATCCGCACATAGGCGCGCGCGATGTCCATCGGATTCAAATCTTCGCGCTGGAGGTTCTCCACCAGGGCCAGTAGCAGGGCCTCCTGATCGCTACAGTTCCTGATCACCGCTTGAATCGTGTCCAGCCCGGCTTCTCGCGAAGCCCGCCACCGGCGTTCCCCTGAGATCAGCTCAAAGATTCCATCACCCTTGCGACGGACCACGATCGGCTGAATGACTCCGCTTTCCTTAATAGAAACAGCCAGTTCGGCCAGCTCGCCGGGAGAGAAGTTATGGCGTGGCTGATATCGATTCGGAACGATGTCGGTGATCCGCAGGTGTTGAATATCGACTGCGGCCGCCCGGTGGCTCGAGGTGGTGGATGGCAGAAGGGCATCCAGTCCTTTACCGAGAGCTTTTTTCTCCATGGGCAAGAAACTCCTTCGCTAGTGCGACGTAAGCCTGAGAACCGGCTGATGCCATGTTGTATAAGATTCCCGGACGACCATAACTCGGTGCTTCTGCCAGAGCAACATTCCGCGGGATGACGGTCTGATACACTTTGTCAAGAAAGTGAGTACGTACCTGTTCGGCGACCTGGCGTGCTAACGTATTGCGTGAGTCAAACATTGTCAAGACGATACCTTCAAGGCTCAGATGGGGGTTGAACGATTGACGAACACGATCAATACTTCCAAGGAGCCTGGTTAATCCTTCCATTGCATAATACTCACACTGAACAGGGATCAGCACGGAGCGGGCCGCTGCGAGGGCATTGACGGTGAGAATTCCCAGGGCAGGAGGACAATCGAGAAAGATGACGTCATACCGGTCGGTCATTGTATTGATGGCATCTCGGAGCTGATTCTCACGATGTTCGATGTTAACCAATTCAATCTCTGCTCCAGCCAAATCAGCATTGGCTGGTAGGAGGGACAGTCCAGTCACAGCAGTTTTCACGCAGATATCATCGAATTTATTGTTTTTAATCAAACAGTTATAAACTGTCAGTTGCAATGATCGCGGATCGAAGCCAAGGCCACTCGTGGCATTGCCCTGTGGGTCCATATCAATTAACAGGACAGAGCGTCCTTCTAATGCAAGAGCGGCAGCAATATTCACCGACGTCGTTGTCTTTCCAACTCCTCCCTTCTGATTTGCAACGGCGACGATTCTTTTCATATTCTGACTAAATTCTTCTCCTCGATTGGTTGATTCTCAGCAGGATGGCACTGGTGTTCCACGTGGAACATTACTGGCGGAGTCTTGCACCAGGGACAAAATTGAGACAACCCTTCGGCCAAATCCTTCGTGAAGATCAAATCCATATTCGTTCACCACTGACCAGTTCTTCTCAAGTACGAAATGATCGGCCGGGCGAGATAGATACAGAATGAGCCTCCCCTCCGCGTTCAATAGTCGTGAACCGTATCGTAGGACAACATCCTGCCTCAGTGCGCGCGTGGTGATGTAGTCAAACCTCTGATTCGATTGATTGTCAGCCAGAAATCGTTCGAGAGTTCCATGGAATATCTTGACTCTCTCCAGACGTAGGAGGCCGACTATGAAATGCAGGAAGGAGATCTTCTTCTGAGCCGGCTCAATCAGCGTAAGGTTCAAATCTTCCCTGGCGATTCTCAGCGGAATTCCGGGAAAGCCGGGCCCTGTTCCGATATCCAGTAAGGTGGCCTGATCTCGCAGCTGTTCTGCCCTTAAAGCGGCAAGAGAATCGACAAAATGTTTAATAATGATCTCTTCACTGAGGGTAAGACTGGTCAGATTGACCGATCGATTCCAGGCCTGAAGCTGCTCAAGGTAGATCATGAATTGTCTAATTTGGGCTGCCCGAAGTGGGACTCCAATTTCTGTTGAGGCAGCCCTCAGTAATGAAGCCGGGTGAGTATCCTGTTCCATGTGGAACAATTACGCGATTCCGCATGCCAGGTCAATCACAACCATTGAAGACTAGTTGAGATTGCCTGGCGTTGTCTTCTCGAGAACTGCTTGCTGCACTGGCCGGTCTTTGTATTTTTCTATTGCCACAACGAGCAGTGAGATAGCAGCGGGAGTCATGCCCGATATCCGTGAAGCCTGTCCAACTGTTTCCGGTCTCACCTTCCTGAGTTTTTCCCTCGCTTCCCGTGAAAATCCCGGAACAATTGCGTAGTCAAACGAGGATGGAATGAACTTATGTTCGAATTTCTTGAACTTAGCAACCTGGTCAATCTGTCGACGGATATATCCTTCGTATTTGATCTGAAGCTCTACTTCGTCAGCAATTTCCATATCTTCTATAGGATTCACGTCAAGAGCTCGTAAAAGCTTCTGATATGTCGATTCCTGTCTCCGAAGGACTTGGGCAACGGTCAGCGCAGAAGAAATATCACTGAGATAGTTGTCCTTTGTTCGCGCGCGAACGGTGTCTGTCAATTGTGGTCTCAGGTGGTTCATGCGCGCGACTTCCTGCTCAATCGTCGTCTTCTTGTGCAAGAATCTGTCATGAGCCCTGGCATCCACCAATCCGACATCGTGCCCGATTTGCATGAGTCGGAGATCCGCGTTGCTATGACGAAGCAGCAATCGATACTCGGCTCTCGATGTAAACATTCGATAGGGCTCAAACGCGTCTTTCGTAATCAGGTCATCAATCAACACCCCGATATAGGCCTGAGAACGGTCCAGAACCAAGGACGCCTTGCCTGTCAGCCGTAGAACGGCGTTGATACCGGCCATGAGACCCTGGGCCGCTGCCTCTTCGTAGCCCGACGTTCCGTTGATTTGCCCGGCATGATACAGCCCAGCAACATGTTTCGTCTCAAGCGTCTGATAAAGCTGACGAGGGGGGAAATAATCGTACTCGATGGCATAGCCTGGCTTGAGCATCCTTACTTGCTCCAGCCCGGGAATGGTCTTGAGCATAGCTGCCTGGACATCGACCGGAAGGCTTGTTGAGATGCCATTTGGATAATACTCGTTTGAATCCAGCCCTTCGGGCTCGATAAAAATCTGATGCCGCTCTTTTTCCGCAAACCGCACGACTTTATCCTCTATAGAAGGGCAGTAGCGAGGTCCGACGGATTCAATCACGCCGCTATAGAGGGGCGACCGGTCAAGATTCTCTCGAATGACGTCATGGGTCCGTTGATTCGTATAGGTGAGATGGCAGAGCACCTGTGTCGTCTCGATTCGCTCGGTGCGATAGGAAAAGGGCGGAGGGGGATGATCGCCCGGCTGGGGAGTCATGACGGAAAAATCAATTGTACCTTTATCCAATCGAGGAGGGGTGCCGGTTTTTAGGCGCCCGACTTCAAATCCGAGATCCCGCATGCAATCGGACAAATGTTCCGCTGACGCCTCTCCGGCTCGCCCGGCCGGAAAATGATTCATCCCGATATGGATAAGTCCCTTAAGGAATGTTCCTGAAGTTAAGATGACGGCCTTCGCGGCGATGGTCTCGCCCGATCCTGTCACGACGCCGGTGACCGCTCCGCCGGCAGTGAGGAGCCGATCGACGACTCCCTCCGCAATCGTGAGACGAGGCTCGCGGCCGAGCGTGTCCTGCATGGCCGCGCGGTAGAGGGTCTTATCACATTGCGCACGCAACGCCCGTACGGCCGGCCCCTTGCTGGTATTGATGAATCGGAACTGAATCCCGGCGCGATCCGTATTCCGCCCCATCTCGCCGCCAAGGGCATCGATCTCCTTGACCAGGTGGCCCTTGGCAATCCCGCCGACGGCGGGGTTGCAGGACATCTGAGCGATTCGATGAGGTTCCATCGTCAGGAGCAGGGTCTTGCCGCCCATGCGCGACGCGGCCAGCGCCGCTTCGCAGCCGGCATGGCCGCCGCCCACAACGATCACATCGAACGCCAAAGCCAACTGGTGCCCCTTACTTCCCGATACAGAATTGCGAAAAAATCGTGTCCAGAATCTCGTCGGAGGTAATCACGCCCGTGATCTCTCCGAGCGCGTCGGCCGCTCCTCGAAGATCCATCGCCACAAACTCAGGTTCAACGGCCTTACGCGTGGCATCGAGCGCTTCCCGAAGCGACAACGCCGCCCGCTCCACGGCAAGACGATGACGAACATTAGTCAGCACCACTCCTTCATCGGACTCCAGGGATACGCGTGACAATTGTGATCGAATCGCCCGCTTTACCTCATCCAGCCCGGAACCGGTGCGGGCGGACAGCTGAAGCACCAGGCAATCCGTCCGTCCTTCGACCAGGCCGGTCAGCCGTTGTAATGATGCGGTGTTGACCAAATCGCTCTTATTGATGAGTACCATATCCGTTCGACCGCCAGACGCTGCAAGGTACGCATCCAGGTCCTCTTCGGCCAGTTCGGCGGCATCGAGAACGTACAAAACCAGATCTCCATGCTCGCGAGCCGCTCTCGTCCGCTTGATCCCTTCCTGCTCGACCATGTCCGTGGTCTCGCGCAGCCCCGCCGTGTCCACCAACGTGATCATGAGGCCGTCCAGGACCATGGACTCTTCGATGACATCGCGTGTCGTTCCAGGCATGTGCGTCACGATCGCTCGCTCGTCACCGACCAGCCGGTTGAGGAGACTGGATTTTCCCACGTTGGGCCGACCCACGATCACGACCCGTGCCCCCTCTCGAAGGACTCTCCCGCTCTCTGCGGTGCGCAGCAGAACGCGGATCTCATCCAGCGCCTCTTCGAGCGCGGCGATCAGGGCCTGCCGGCCGATAAACGAGATGTCCTCTTCAACAAAATCGATTCCAGCCTCTACCTGAGCGAGAATCCCCACAATTCGCGCGCGCAGCCGGTCGACCTGTTTCCCGAGGTCCCCCCGGAGATGGCGTTGGGCGACCTTGAGCCCCTGCTCGGATTTGGCCTTGATCGTATCCAGAACCGCCTCTGCCTGAGTTAAATCAAGCCGTCCATTGAGGAAAGCCCGCTTGGTAAATTCTCCCGGCTGGGCCAACCGAGCGCCGGCCGATATGCAAGCCTCGGCCACCCGCCCCAGGACCAGACCGTTCCCGTGACAGTGCATTTCCACCACGTCTTCCGCCGTGAATGACCGGGGCCCTTTCATGAACACGACCAGGCCTTCGTCGATGACCCGATCCCTGTATCGAGTGTGACTCCTAAGAGAGCCGCCGGCGGCGGAAGGTACGTCCGGGGCGAGAATGTCGGCGAGGTGGAGGGTATGGGAAGGGGCTGAGCGAAGCGACCGACGTGAACGCAAACGGACGATCTGCTCTGCTACGGCCAGGGCGCCTGGTCCGCTCAGTCGAACAATACCGATGCCACCCTCGCCCGCGGGGGTGGCCACTGCGCAAATCGTGTCCTCAGGTGGTCCGTCCATGGATACGGTTCTGCGCTCGTCCGATTCGGACCCGCAAGGGGCGTTGGACCGAAGAGCCTGACAGTCGATTCCGCATCACTTTTTCCCGGGCTCTTCCTCGGGAGCCGGGAGCAGTGAGCGGTTCCGAAAAATGAATCGATCCGTTACGACCTGCTGGCCGATGGTCAGCGTATTGTTCGTCAGCCAATACAGTACCAGACCGGCGGGAAAATTAATGAACATGAACGTCATGAATGCCGGCAGTAGCAGCATGATCTTCGCCTGGGTCGGATCCATTGTCGTCGGGGTGATCTTCTGCTGAATCATCATCGTGACCCCCATGACGATCGGCAACACGTAGTAGGGATCCTGCACTGAAAGGTCGGTGATCCACAGTGCCAGCGGCGCCTGGCGCAGATCAATCGTCATGTACAAGATGTTGAACAGCGCGACGAACACCGGCATCTGCAGCACCATCGGCAGGCAACCGCCGACCGGATTCACCTTGTGATCGCGATAGAACTTGATCAGCTCCTTGTTCAGGCGATCCCGATCGTCTTTAAACTTTTCCTGGATCGCCGCAACCTTCGGTTGAACCACCTGCATCTGCTTCATGGACTTGTAGCTCTTGTACTGCAAGGGAACGAAGAGCAGTTTGATGCCGATGGTCAGCAGGATGATCGTGAGTCCGTAATTATGGGTGTAGTCATTAATAAAGCGGAGGACGTAAAAAATCGGTTTGGCCACGGCTCGGACCACATCCCAACTTCCAAAAATAAACCATCCAAAATCGATCGTATCTTCCAGGCCGATCTGCAGGCTGCGAAGCGTGTCGTACTCTTTCGGACCGGCGTACAGCTGGAGATCAAGCGCCGAACCCGAGGCGATGACCGGCATGCGAACCGCAGTGGAAACCAGCTTGTCTCCCTCCTTTTTTACCGTGACGGCCGAGCCCTGCTTGGGAATCATGACGGATAAGAAATATTTGTCTTGCAATGCCGCCCATTGTACGGACCCTTTACGCTCCTGCTCGGCATCCGGTGTTTCCTTCTCCACCTTGCCGTCGACGAGTGACGCCGCCCCGATTTGACCGATGAATCCATCACCCCATTCTACGATGCCGAAGTTCGTCCCCAGCGTGACATTCACGGACCCGTCAAGGCCAGTGGCCTTGAGCGCAACATCCACCACATAGCTACCGGCATGAAAGGTGAGCTCCTTCGCCAGCCGCACCCCTCCTGCCCCGTTCTCAAAATAGAAAGTGACATGGCCGGTGGGGTGAGCTGGATCCAGAGTCGTGAAATCCTTCTCGACTCTGTAGATTCTTTCCCCTAGCTCTTTCGCCAAAGCTGCATCGTCCGGTATGACCGCCAATGGATCAGGAAACTTGCTTCCTTGCCTGACCAGCTGCACGGCGGCCCGGCCGTCCGAGCTACCGCGATAACGCTTGAGTTCCCAGCTCGTCAGCCCCGCTCCCCGGGTTGTGAACTCGGCGTGATAAAGATTCGTGTCCACCGCAACGGTTTCTGCTGCGGACGGCCTGCTGTCCGGCTCACGAGGCCGCACATCCCCCAGCGCACTCTTCGCGGAAGAACTGGTGCCGGCTGGGACGTGTGAGCCTTCAGCCGGTGGAGCTACGGCAGAAGGTGCCGGTGCCTCCTTTGCCACCGGTGCCGCGGACTCCGGAGGCGGCGGTGGCAGAGTGAGCAGGCCCAGCTCTTTCAGCACATACTCATAGCCGAAAATAATCGCGAGCGAGAGCACCAGGAACACAATGACCCGCTTTTCCATGCGAAGGCCGTACTTTCCTTAGAATATGAACGCCACTACTTGACCGGATCTTCTCCCCCGGGATGGAAAGGATGGCACTTGAGAAGCCGGACCAATGCCAGCCCGAGTCCCTGCAATGTACCGTACCGAGACACCGCATCCATGGCGTATTGCGAGCAGGTCGGCTCGAATCGGCATGCGCGGCCGAACAATGGAGAAATCATGAAGCGGTAGCCCTGAATGATCCACACACACAGATACCGCATCTCAGCCCGACCTCTGACGGAGAAGATGAACGCGCTGCAATGAGGTTTCCCAGAACCGTCTCAACTCTGCGGATGGCTGCAAAAGAGCTTCCCGCTTGGGGAACACGAGAAGCGCCAGGCCGGGAACCAAGTCCCGGTGCAGCTGTCTCACGAGCGTACGGAATACCCGCTTGGCTCGATTGCGTCGGACTGCATTCCCGAATCGCTTGCCGACGACAATCCCGACTCGACTGGGAGCATCATCCATCTTATACGCCAACAAATTGAACAGTGTTGTCGAGATACGTCGACCACGACGTTTGACCCTGTCGATATCCCGGCTCGCTCGTAGGAAAATATCCTTCTCTGCTCGGGGTTTTGACATCTCCAGAAAGACCACTCTACCGCACCGCCATCCATCGTGATTCTGGGAAGGAATCTTCGTGGCAGGTGACCGCGCACAACCCAAAATGCAGCGTGAAGAGACTGGAGAGCGAACCGGAGAGCACCCGCAAACCAGGCACGGCAGCCTAGACGGTCAGCCGGGCCCGCCCTTTGGCCCGCCGTCGGGCTAAGACCTTACGCCCGTTCTTCGTGCTCATGCGTTTTCGGAAACCGTGCTCGCGTTTCTTCTTGAGATTTGACGGCTGCTGAGACGTGAATGACATGACGTGCTTCTCCTAACATCACGAATATTGACGAAGAAAATGCCCGCTGCATTATAGAAGCGGCTCTCCGAGCTGTCAATTTAGCGTCTTGTGCGAGGACTCGTCTTCAGGGAAGTGCCCTTCCCCGCCGGTTAATGACGATTCTCTTGAGGCGCTTTTGCCCTCACCACGCTAGATCGCCACAGAGAGCTGGGAGACCGGTGGCCGGGTCGCAGCCCAAGTATCTGAATCAGGGCGCCTTTCTCTCATCCGGGCTGATCCCTTCTTGGCATTGGGCTTGCTCAAGTGTTGGAGTTTCCGGCATGTTGCGGCTCCCTTCTCAGGAGGGCGCACGTGCGTTTCCGACGCTCGGCTGAAAAAACAGGAAGCAACCGGCGCCGTAACTTTCAACAAGATTTAAGGAGGACAGGATGAAGTCCATGAGGCAAATCGTAGCACCCCTTGCCCTCGGTGTTCTGTTGGTGAGTGGATGTGCAAGGCCTCCAGCGGAACAGATCGAGGCGGCGGAGAGGGCGGTCAAGGAAGCGCAGCAAGGCGGTGCTGCCACATACGCAGCTGAGGAATACGCCAAGCTTGAGGGCAATCTTGCCGCTTTGAAGAAGGAAGTCGCCGATCAGGACGGAAAGTTCGCTCTCTTCCGGGACTATGGCAAGGCAGAACAGCTCGCGGCCTCTGCTAAGGCTGAGGGCGAACGGGTAAAGACCGAGGCGGCAAAAAAGAAAGAGGAAGCCAAGGCCGCCGCCCTCCAGGCACAACAGGTGGCGCAAGAAGTGGTGCGGTCCACCCTGGACCTGATTGCGAAAGCGCCGGTCGGGAAAGATCGTGCCGCGCTCGGAGCCATCAAGGCTGAGGCTGAAGCGCTGAACGCGTTACTGAGCCAGGTGCAAACCGCGCTCGACAAGGAGGACTACCCCACCGCACAGACTCAGGCAAAGGCAATCCATGAGAAGAGCCAGGCAGTCTCCTTGGAAATTGAACAAGCGCTCGCCAAGATAGGAAAGAAGAAACCCTCCCCACGCAAGGCGAAGTGATATAGATTGATGCTATGGCTGTCCGTCGAAGCACGATTGGGAAATCACCCTGCCGGGGTTGGGGCATGCTGTTGGCCGGGGTGCTGGCGGGATGCGTCCAGGCCGTACCTCAAGACTTGGTCGATGCCATCGATGCAATTGATCACCGTTTGATTGCCCTTCAAGCACCGCAAGTGGCGGCAGACGACTACGCCCGCTTTGTGCGGCAGTGGGTCCCGCTGAAAGTCCGTGTGCAATCAGAGGAGGATCTGATTCGCTGGCCGTGGGAGCCCAACGATCTGGAAGCCGAACTCCGACGGTTACAGGAAGAGGGAGGCCGGACCCTCGCCCGGTTGAATGATCACCGAGAGTCGCAACGCAGGCTTGCCGAAGCCAGGTTGGCGCGTCTGGCCGAACGGCTCCAGTTCATCACGTCGCCTATGGAGGCCGTCGAAGGACGCCTCGTTCTCGGCGAGAAGGGCGTCCAGTCCGACCTCCTGATGAAGCAGGCCCGGTCGTTTTACGAACAGAAGGACTACGACCGGTCCATTGAGGCCGCCGAACAGGCGAACCGCGCGCTTTCCGCCCAGGCTGCCGCTCTGCGTCGCGAGCTTGGGCGCTTCGCGGACCGGGAGCGGATTACCCGCTGGCAGCTCATTGCCCAACACACGGCCGAGTGGTCCCGCGCTCACCGCTCGACCGCCATCGTGGTCAGCAAGGCGGACCGCACATTGACCCTCTACAAGAACGGGCACCAGGTGCTATCATACCCCGTCCGGCTGGGCTACAACGGTCTCCGCGAGAAGCAGTACCAGGGAGACGGAGCGACGCCTGAGGGGCGATACCGCGTGATCAGCAAGCGCGGAGCAGGGCAGACCAACTTCTATCGTGCGCTGGTATTGGATTATCCCAACTCCGAAGATCATCGGAAATTCACGCTGGCGAAACGAGCAGGAAGAATCGCGTCATCCAAGGGCATCGGGGGGCAGATTGAAATCCATGGTGTCGAGAACGAGCTGATGGCTCAGACGCTCGGCTGTATCATGCTCGACAACCACCAGATGCTTGCGCTCTATGAGCGGGTAGAGTCGGGCACTCCGGTTGCTATCGTCGGAGCGCTCACCGAGGGAAACTCCGTGGCCCTTGCCCTTGAACAGCTAGGGCATCGAGAAGAAGAAACGTGAGTTGGCAGCTATGGCAAGGACGCTCCTTGGGATCGCGCTGACAGCGATCGGGTTAATGGTAGTGACCGTGCCGCAGAGCAGTCAGCTGCAGGCTTCCATCGCCGCGGTTTCGGAGGAAGCTCCCGGGGATCCGGCTCTCCTTTCTCGCCTGCAGGACCGGTACAAGAAACTCTCAAGAAAACTCTCCCAGCTGGCGCCCCGTCAGACTTATATCCTGGTCGACACAGCCCGCAACCATCTGTACGTCAAGCGGGATGGGGCGATTCTGTTGGACGCCATCGCGTCAACCGGGAGCGGGACCATTCTCAAGAAGCCTGGGGACGCCCATGATGAGTGGATCTTCGACACCCCTCGCGGAGAGTTCATCGTGCAATCCAAGTTGATGAACCCCGTCTGGGTGAAGCCGGATTGGGCGTTCGTCGAGGAAGGTCTGGCGGTGCCCCGGAATCCGGCAGACCGAGTGGAGCCGGGCGTGCTCGGCGACTATGCGCTTGGATTCGGGAAGGGCTATTTCATCCACGGCACACTCTACCCTCGCCTGCTGGGGAAAAGCGTCACCCACGGGTGCATCAGACTCAACGACGATGATCTCAAACGCGTTTACCAGCTTGCGCGGGTTGGGACGCCCATCCTGATTTTCTAACCGCCCCTCCGGCGCCGATCCCGCCTATGCATCTCTGCGCCCTGCTCGTCATCCTCCTGGCATCACCCGCTTCGGGGTGGGGCGCGGACTACGAGGCCTTTCCTGACGTTGGACAACACAGCGCGGTCGGACTTCAGGAGGCAACTCGAGTTCTTGAGGAGGAACTCAAGCTGGCTGCGCGCGCCCAGGCCTACCTCCTGGTTGATCTTGTCACTCGCACGATCGAGATCAAGGCGCGCGGCGTCACCCTCCATCGAATTCCCGTCTCCGAGTGGACCGCGTCAGCGGTCGAACAGATGGCGAACACCTTCCGGCTGAACGTCCGACCGGGCATCGCCCGCAGGAAAATCGATCCTTCCTCGACAGCCGAGCAGGAACCAATTGCCCTCGCCGACATGCCGACGCAGTATGCCTTGTCATTTACCCCCCCGCTCAGTGTCGAGATCGTTCCGGATTCCCAGGAAGGCATTGCCCGATGGGCCTGGTCGTACGGGGAACGCTGGTGGCGGAAATTGGAACGATGGACCGGTTCCCTCCTAGGCGGTCCACCGGCCCAGAGCGAGCCTGCTCTGCAATTGACCCTGTCCGTCGAGCACGCGCAATCGCTCGCGTTGTCTCTGGTTGACGGCATGGCTCTCGTTATCCGGCGACCAACCGATAAGTAACGAGCGCTGCGCAGGGCCTACATTGCCTTTTCGGCCCCCGGTCCATAAGATACGGGCCGGCTACCTACTGCCGGAAACAGGCTCGCTCGCTTGAGGGAAGCATTGATGGGAAGGCACCCGCTCCAAAGGCTCACGTCGCACTATCGCAGCTTGCTCGCGCCGGCCTTTCAGCAGCTGTCCCGCGACCACGTGGTCGAACGTCTGTGGGCGAAGGATCACCGACTCTGGAAACCGGAGCCAACGGAGATTGCGGATCGGCTTGGATGGTTGGCAATTCACGACGACATGCAGTCTCACGCAGATCGGCTCCGTCGTCTGGCAGGGACGGCACGAACGGTCGGAATGAGGGACGTGGTGCTCCTCGGCATGGGCGGGAGCAGTCTGGGGCCGGAGGTACTCCGGTCGTCGTACGGATCGCGGAAGGGATGGCCACGGCTCTGGGTCCTCGACTCGACGGTTCCGGGATGGGTGCGGCAGGTGACCGCCTCCATTCACCCGGCGCGCACCATGTTTCTTGTGGCGAGCAAGTCCGGCGGAACCATCGAGGTGATGTCGCTCTTTGCCCATTTCTGGGCACTTGTTTCCGGCACGAAGGGGAATCGGGGAGGAGAACAGTTCGTTGCCATTACCGATCCTGGAACCGGACTGGAGAAGCTGGCGAAAAACTACGGGTTCGGCCATACGTTCACCAATCCACCCGACATCGGTGGACGTTATTCGGTCCTGTCGCTGTTCGGCCTGGTTCCAGCAGCCTTGCTCGGGCTCGACGTGGGACGACTCCTGGACCGGGCGAGAGGAATGGCGGATCGATGTCGACAGCAGGAGCCGGTTGAGGCGAACCCCGGCGCCTCACTCGGAACCGCTATGGGAGCCCTCGCCAAAGCGGGCCGCGACAAGATTACCGTAATTGCCTCGTTACCACTCGTTACGTTCGGACTCTGGGTGGAGCAGCTCCTGGCCGAGAGTACCGGCAAGGAAGGCACCGGCCTGATTCCTGTGGCGCAAGAACCGGTATTGACTCCCAGCGCCTACGGGCAGGACCGGCTGTTTGTGTATCTCCGATTGAAGGGGGCCAAGAACGTCCTGCTTGACAGCCAGATCCAAGCCTTGGCGCGAGCCGGTCATCCGGTGCTGCAATGCGATCTCAGAGACAGGTACGATCTCGGAGCTGAGTTTTTCCGATGGGAATATGCGACGGCCATTGCCGGGCACCTGTTGGGCATCCATCCTTTCGACCAACCCAACGTTCAGGAGAGCAAGGACAACACCAATCGGGTGCTTGACGGATTCAAGACAAGCGGCCGGCTGCCTGAGCAGGCGAGTAGCACCCCGGGACAGGCTGCGAAGGAGCTATCGGATCATGTTCGTGCCGGCTCCTATGTCGCCGTGCTGGCCTACACGAGACCTTCTGGCCCGCTCGAAATGGCGATCCGCCGGTTTCGCAAGTTGCTCGTCGAGCAGTACCATGTTACGACGACATTCGGCTATGGCCCTCGATATCTTCACTCGACCGGGCAGCTGCATAAAGGCGGCCCCAACAGCGGGATCTTCTTGGAGCTGATAGACCGGATGACGCCCGATGTCGCCATTCCCGGCCAGCCCTTCTCGTTCGGCACGCTCGCACAGGCGCAGGCAGCCGGCGATCTGGAATCGCTCCGCGCCCATGACCGATACGCGATTCGCGTGCGACTGGCCGCACATCCGGCCGCAACGGTGCAGGCCATCACAAACGCGCTTGCTCCATCCGTGGCAGCTCATCGTCGAACCGCTGCGTCCAACCGGCGCCGCCCGGCCCGCCATCGTTGAGATGTCGACCCAGACCGAAGTCCGTATTCACCGGGATGGTCCAGAGTGGGCGCATGAGGCCTGCGAACGCCTCCGGAACCTCTGCGACCAGGCGGTCCGGGCTCGCGGGCGCGTTCTGGTCGCCTTATCCGGCGGCTCGACTCCTCAAGCGCTGTACCGGTCCCTGGCTTCTCCGGAATGGAAACAGCGATTCGATTGGGACCGGACGGTGTTTCTCTTCGGAGACGAACGATGCGTCCCGCCCGACCATCCGGAGAGCAATTATGGAATGACGCAGGCAGCGCTCTTCCGCCCGCTCGGCATCAAGCCCGAGCGGATCCATCGGATGAAAGGCGAACTCGGCGATCCGGCGACGGCAGCCCAAGACTATGAGCAGACTCTGCGCGATGTCACGAACTCCCCCTCTCCAGCCGTTCCTCAGCTCGATGTTGTCCTGCTTGGTCTCGGTGATGACGGACATACCGCGTCGCTCTTTCCTGGCACCAGCGCGGTTTGCGACCGGATCCATCTGGTCGCTGTCGGTCGATCCCCGAAGGGTATCCCGTCGCGTCTAACCCTCACCCTAGGTGTGATCAATCGAGCGAGTGTGGTACTGTTCCTGGTTACCGGCGGCGGGAAAGCTCCGATTGTGAGAACGGTCCTTGAGCCGCAGAGCGATGCAGAGCGCGCCCTTCCGGCGGCGCTGGTGCGACCGGAGGCGGGCCGGCTGATCTGGTTGCTCGATCAATCCGCCGGCGCAGCCCTCTCCCGACGGTGAACAGGAATGAGATGATTCTCGCAGGCGATATCGGCGGTACGAAAACAAACCTGGCCCTCTATGAATGGACAAACCGGAGGGTCGAGCCGGTACGACTCGAATCCTTTCATAGCGCCGACCACGAGTCCCTGGACGAAATCCTTGGAGCGTTTCTCGCCCCTCCGCGAGTGCCACGGCCGATCGTCGAACATGACGATGAGCTTCCGAAGGTTGAAGGACGGGAGAAGGAACCGGAAAAGCAAGAACCGGTGAAACTCACCGCGGCCTGTTTCGGCGTGGCGGGACCGGTGATCGAAAATCATTCTCGCACCACGAACCTTCCCTGGGTCGTAGATGGTTCGATGATCGCCAAACAGTTTGGCATTCCCCATGTGCGACTTGTGAACGATCTTGAAGCGGCGGCGTACGGGATTCTTTTGCTCCGTCCTGATGAATTAGAAGTGCTCAATCCCGGAGCGCCCCCCAAAAAGAGGCAGGCTCTGGCCCTCATCGCCGCCGGCACCGGCTTGGGCGAAGCGATCCTGTTCTGGAACGGCACCGGTTACCAACCGATGCCGTCCGAAGGGGGCCATGCGGACTTCGCACCGAACAACGACGGCGAAATCGAACTGCTTCGCTACCTCCGGAGTCAGTACCTCCATGTGAGCTATGAGCGGTTGTTGTCCGGACCCGGCTTGCACGCCATCTACGAATTTTTGCGCGACACCAAAAAGAACGAGCCCACCTGGCTTGCGGAAAAGATCAAGGTCGGCAACCCGGCGGCTGAGATCGCCGAAGCAGGCTTGAAAGGAGAGGCCGAGATTGCCAGGCAAGCACTGGATCTCTTCGCATCGATTTACGGCGCGGAAGCGGGGAATCTTGCCTTGAAAGCGCTCTCGCTGGATGGGGTCTACGTGGGCGGCGGCATTGCGCCGAAGCTCATCAAGAAGCTGAAAGACGGCAGCTTCATGAAAGCGTTCATCAACAAGGGTCGATATAAGCGTGTGATGAGTAATATCCCTGTGAGGGTCGTCATGAACCAACAGACGGCGCTGCTCGGCGCGGCCTCCATCGCCGGCGCCTTCGCCTCGTCCCAGATGTCATGAGCTCAGAGCACGATCTCGATAGGCTCAAGAAAGCCGCCGCTCTGGAGGCCGTCGGATTCGTCCGCGACGGCATGATCGTCGGGCTCGGCACCGGCTCCACCGCGCAACACCTGGTGATCGCCCTGGGCGAGAAGGTGCGTGCCGGCATGAAGCTCCGTGGCGTGCCGACGTCGGAAGGAACTGCTGCGCTCGCGAGACAGGCCGGAATTCCCCTCATCGAGTCCGAGAATCGCTGGGAGATCGACATCGCGATCGACGGAGCCGATCAGGTCGATTCCGATTTCAATCTGATCAAGGGCGGGGGCGGAGCGCTCTTGAAAGAAAAAATCGTCGCTGCCTCGGCGAAGCAATTCATCGTGTTGGTCGACCACACAAAGCAAGTGCCCGTGCTCGGAGGATCCTTCCCGCTGCCCATCGAGGTCATTCCGTTCGGCTGGGGGAGCACCGCGCGCGAGATTGAAACGCTGACCAAGAGCCGCGTGGTGCTGCGGGAACGAGACGGAGTGTGGTTCAGGACTGAAGCCGGAAACCTGATTGTGGACGTGCATCTGGCGCGAATCGAGCAGCCGCGAGAATTGGAAATTGCCCTCAACCAGGTGCCCGGGATCGTCGAAACCGGCCTCTTCGTCGGACGGACCAACGTCTTGATCGTCGGCACACCCCAGGGTGTCCGGATCCACCGCGCCCCGAGGCCATGAATGACGGGGTTGGCAGGCGCCATGCCATGCAGCTGGCGGCCAAACTTGCCGCTCCCTTGTCGGGTCTTTCCATCGCGCATCCGCTTCCATTTTCATTCGCACCCCCCGTGGCCCAAGCCGCCACGACCAGACCGAAAGGCGAGGATATGAACCTTGAAGAAGCTCCGGGCAGCATCGATCCCTATCGGCTGCCCAGACACGTGGTTCCGACTCGATACGAGCTGCGGCTCGAACCCGATCTCGAGGGCGCGACCTTTGCCGGCCGGGCGACTATCGCGCTCTTGGTCAGGCAGGTGACACGCACGATCCTGCTCAACGCCGTCGAGCTTGCCGTCGCCTCGGCGGTCGTCGAGGGGGCAGGGGGCGAGCGACGAACCGCGGCCGTTGAGCTGGACGACAGGCTGCAGCGCGTGCGGCTGTCGTTTCAGGAGCCACTCAGGCCGGGCGAATGGCGCTTGCACCTGTCCTTTCAGGGAACACTGAACGATCAGCTGCGCGGGTTCTATCGCAGTACCTATAAGGATCACTCAGGGGTGACGCAAACGATGGCCGCCACGCAGTTCGAGGCGACCGATGCGCGGCGGGCCTTTCCCTGCTGGGATGAACCGGACTTCAAAGCCGTCTTTGCCACGACCTTGGTGATCGATCCACGCCTGACTGCGGTCTCGAACACCCGGGTCCTGTCGGAGTCCGCCGAGGGGAATAGGAAAGTCGTGCGGTTCGCCGAGAGTATGAAGATGTCGACGTATCTCGTTGCGTTCATCGTCGGGCACCTTGAGTCGACGACGCCGCGGTTTGTCGGCAAGGTCCCGCTTCGACTCTGGACCGTTCCCGGGAAACAGCCGCTCACGGCATTCGGTCAGGACATCGCGGCGGCCTCGCTGAGGTTCTTTGAAGACTACTATGGCATTCCCTGTCCGGGCGACAAGCTGGATCTCCTGGCCATTCCCGACTTCGCTTCCGGGGCCATGGAGAACCTTGGGGCCATCACCTTTCGCGAAACCGCGCTTCTCGTCGATCCACGCAGCGGAACCCATGGCGAGCTTGAGCGGGTGGCCGACGTGGTCGCGCACGAGAATGCCCATATGTGGTTCGGCGATCTCGTGACGATGTCCTGGTGGAACGGACTCTGGCTCAACGAAGCCTTCGCCACGTTCATGGAGATGCTTGCCGTCGACGCCTGGAAGCCGGAATGGAAGCGATGGGAGACATTCAGCGTCTCGCGGGCAGCCGCGTTCTCGGTCGACGGACTGCAGCACACCAGATCGATCGAGTATCCGGTGCGCGCTCCTAAAGATGCCGACGCCATGTTCGACATCTTGACCTACGAGAAGGGTGCCTCGGTGCTCCGTATGCTTGAGCAGCATATCGGACCGTCCGTCTTTCGTGAGGGCGTACGCGATTATCTCCGCACCCATGCCTACGGCAACGCCGACACGAAGGATCTCTGGATCTCTCTCGGAAAAGCGGCGGCGCAGCCGGTCCCGGAGCTGATGGATGGCTGGATCTTCCAGCCAGGCTTTCCCCTTGTGTCGGCCTGCCTGGATGGGGATTCCGAGCTCGTCCTTGCGCAGCAACGCTTCACCTATCTTGATCCTGACAAACCCTCCGAACAACGCTGGCACATTCCCGTTCAGCTCCGGATCACGATGGGCGGCCGATCCGAGCACCGTCGCCTGCTCCTCACCGATCGTGAGACGCGCATCGCGTTGCAGCCGGGAGTTGGTCAGATCTTCGTCAACGAGGGTGGCCACGGTTTCTATCGGGTTCAGTATGATGGCACCCTGCTTCAGCGGCTACTCGATGCCGGTTTGGATTGTCTCGCACCGATTGAACGGTTCAATCTCGTCAGCGACGCGTGGGCATCGACAGTGGCAGGGCTCATGTCGCTCGACGCATACCTACGCCTGACCACGCATTTCAAACGGGAGCGGGACAAGAATGTCTGGGCGGTATTGCTGAATGCCTTTTCGTTCTTGCACCGTATCGCAGGAGAGCAAGAGCGCCCCCTGCTTGAAGCCTGTGTCCGAGATCGGGTCGCGCCTGCATGCGCGGAGCTCGGTTGGGAGCCGCGAGCGGGTGAGGACGAGCTCATGAGACAATTGCGCGGCGAGCTTCTTGGCGCGCTGGGCAGGCTGGGCAATGATCCCGACATTCAAGAACAGGCGCTGGCACGGTATCGGCAATACCGGACAGACCCAGCTACCGTCGACCCGAACGTCGTGCCGGCCCTCGTCACCATCCTGGCCCATATCGGGAACGAGACGCACTACCGAGAATTTTCCGAACGCTACCGGACAGCCGCGACCCCGCAGGAGGAGCGGCGCTATCTCTTCTCGTTAGCCGCCTTTCAATCGCCGGCCCTGCTGGCTCGTACACTCGCGTGCACGATCAGCGGAGACATCCGCACGCAGGATGCCCCGTTCCTCGTCAGCGCGATTCTGATGAACGTCTCCGGTCGTGAGCCGGCCTGGGAGTTTGTGAAGACGAATTGGGATGAAATGGACCGGCGGTTCCCGAAGCAGGGTCTGCGCCGCATGTGCGGTGGCATTGTCGGGCTCGCGACTCCCGAACTCGAACGAGACGTACGCGACTTCTTTGCCACGCGCAAGATCGATCTGGGCGGAAAAACGCTGGAGCAGTATCTCGAGCAGTTGCGGATCGCCGTCGCGTTTCGAGAACGAGAGATGAAGAAACTGAAGGACTCTTTGAGCCAGTAGTGTCTCAAATCTCTCGTCCCCGCCCAGTTCATGCTGTTGACCACGGATGGATCAACGGCATCGCCGACACGGGCGTATCCAGCAAACAGCCCACAGCAGGATCTTGAGCCTCCTCGATTCGTGTTGTAGTCTGACATCAATATTCAGCCTCAAGGATCAACGACTCGAGCTGGTGCCTATGCGGTTAGCTCGCTTCATCGTGCTCCTCCTTGTCGCTGGTTTAACAGGGACGGTTTCCGGTGGATGTGGACTGGAGACTGGAGATGACCAGCTATCGGCCCCTCCCGATTCAACAGCTTTCACCCTCCAACTCGTGACGGCGAATCTGGCCTCGCCGGTCTTCATGACCGCTGCCCCGAACGACGCCACGCGCCTGTTCATTGTCGAACAAAGAGGCAGGATCAGGATCTTCGATGTGGCCGGCGGCTCGCTCCTTCTCACGCCATTTCTGGACATTGGCAGTTTGATCGTCAGCGGTGGTGAGCAGGGGTTGCTTGGAATGGCCTTCGATCCCAGTTTCGGAATGAATGGACGATTCTATGTCTTCTATACCAATCCAAGTGGCAATCCGGTCATTGCCCGGTTCCTGAGAAGCATAGGCGACCAAAATCAGGCCGATCCCGCTCCGGCGGCTATTCTTCAAACAATCTCCCATCCGAACTTTTCGAATCACAATGGCGGCATGCTCGCGTTCGGTCCGGATGGTTGCCTCTATGCAGGAATCGGTGACGGCGGCAGTGGCGGGGATCCGAACGACAACGCGCAGAGCCTTTCGACGAAGCTCGGCAAACTTCTTCGGCTGGATCCGAGTACGGGAGGAGCCTGTACAAACGGAGGTATCAATCCGTTCGTTCTCCTCGGCGGAGTGCAGGAAATTTGGAGTCGGGGTCTCCGCAACCCCTGGCGGTTTTCCTTCGACCGGTAGACGGGCGATCTCTACATTGGAGATGTGGGGCAGAACGCACGCGAAGAAATCGACGTGTCTCCTGCCCCCAACGCTGGCCGACAGGCCAATTATGGCTGGCGGCTGATGGAAGGGCTGCTCTGCTTCAATCCCACCACAAACTGCAATCCGGGCGGGCTCACCCTACCGGTCCTCGATTACTCCCATGCCGACGGAGCCTGTTCAGTTACGGGCGGGTATGTGTACCGGGGCTCGGCGGCGCCGGCGCAGCGCGGCACCTATTTCTACGCCGATTTTTGCGCTGGTTTCGTTCGGAGCTTTCGCTTCCAGAACGGCCAGGTGACGAACCCATTCACATGGCCTCTTCTCAGCCGGAACTTGATCACGAGCTTTGGGGAAGATGCCCAAGGGGAACTCTACTTCATGACCCAAAGCGGGAGTCTGTTCAAGATTGTCCCGCCTTGAACGGTACCGTCATCTATTCATGCCGGAGCACCGGCAAGGGCGGCTGACCGAGAATCCGGTACGTACTCAGAAATCCCACCACGAGGGAGAGTACGACCGTGGCAACGAAACCCGTGGCCAGGACCGGCGGCTGAAGGCTCCAGGAAAGATCGAACAGGGTCGAGAGGACAGCCCAGGACAAGACGCTGGCCAAACTGCATCCGAGCAGACCGCCGACCGCTCCCAGGAGCGCATATTCGAGAGCGAATGAGCGGGCGATGACACCGCGGGTCGCTCCCAGGGATTTGAGGATGACCGACTCGTAGAGTCGACGGTACCGGGTTGCCGCCAACGCCGCCGCCAGAACCAGGCCGCCCGACACGACGCAGAACAGCGCCACGGCTCGGATGGCCAGGGACAGGCGATCGAGCACCCGCGCAAAACTGTCGAGTACGTCTCCGATATTGATGGCCGTCACGTTCGGAAATGATGCCACCACGGACTCCTGCAGCGCCGCTTCCTCCGAGGGAGGCACGTGAACCGTCGCCACATAGGTGACCGGTACGCCATCCAGCGCGCCCGGCGAGAAGATCATATAGAAATTCGTCGAAAAGTTTCCCCACTCGACTTTGCGGATACTGCTGACTTCTCCCGTGATCGCGGTGCCCTGGACATCGAGCTCCAGCGTGTCACCGACCGTCAGCCCCAATTGCTTCGCGGCATCTTCTTCAATCGACACCAGCGGCTTCGGAAAGACCTGACCCGGATTCCACCACCGGCCGCTCACCACCTGGTTGTCTTTGGGAAGGTCCTGTAGGAACGTGAGCACGTATTCGCGGGCGAGGTACCACCGCTTTCGCCGCTCACCCTTCTCAAGGTCTTTCTCTCTCTGTTCTTCCGCTTCCGACATCGCGTCAAGTTTGATGCGCTGGCCGTTGAGCGCGGAGAGCCGCGACCGAACCAGGGGGGTCAGCTGAGGGGCGAGGTGGCCTGGCTGACTGTGCAGGAGCCGGGCAAAACTTTCGGCCTGATCCGGTTGAATATCGATAAAGAAAAAGGTGGGGGCGTCGGTCGGGCGACTGTCGCCCACCTGCCGGAGTAGCGCTCGCTCGACCAGTGACACAGTGACGACCACCATCACACCGATACCGATCGCGATCGTGATGCTCACGGCCTGGCTCCCTGGCCTCACCATGTTGCCGACAGCCTGGCGCAGGGCGAGGCTGTTGGGTCGGGGCCATTTCTTCAGAATGAGCAGCACCTCCGAAGCCGATGTGCCGAGCAGCAGGACCGCGACCGCAAAGCCGGCGATGAACAAAGCTCCGACCTTCCAGGAGCCAGCCTGCCAGATGGAGAGCATGGCGAGCCCCAGTCCGATCCCCACCGACGCCAGGCCCTTCACCCGGTCAGCTTCCCGCCATTGTGACCACCATTTCCGCCCAACCGGGCTTGTGGCGGAACCGAGCGGAACCACGTCACGGCGCAGAATCATGGCGGGCTTGATCGCCCGGATCGTGAGCAGGGGCCAGAGCACGAACAGGAGCGTTGAAAGCAGGCCCAATCCCAATCCCTTGCCGAGTGGAACCAGAGAAGCCGTCGAGAGGTCGGTTGCAAAGCCCAATTGGCGGAGGAGGTCGGATTCCAAGAGCCCGGCGATCAACCAGGGAAGTCCATCCTGGAGCAGGATGCCGATGGTGAGACCGGTGAGACTGCCGGCCAATCCGAGCATCAGCGCCTGTAGCACATAGGTCCAGATCACGGTCGCGGAGTCGGCTCCGAGCGTCTTCAGAACCGCAATCGTATGTAACTTTTCACGGACAAATGCGTGGACCGAGGTTGCCACCCCAAGCCCGCCGACGAACAGCGCCGTCAGGCCGACCAGGCCGAGATAGCGGGTCAGCTGTTCCAGGAACTGTTTGAGCTGCGGCTGGGTGTCCCGGTATTCCGAGACACGGGCTGATTCGGAGGCAAGTCGCTCCCGCAGCTCGTAGAGGAGGGGTTCCGGAGCCATGGCCGACGGGATCTTGAGCAGGTACCGCTCCCGGATTCTACTGCCAGATTTGACGAGGTCCGCGAAGCGAAGTCCTTCTTGTGACATCAGGACTCGAGGACCGAGACTGAACGCATTCGCCATCCGGTCCGGTTCGGTCCGCACGACGCCTGTAATCACGAAGAGTCCCCGGCCGATCTTGAGCCGATTCCCGATGGCGAGTCGCATCCGGATCAAGAGGGATTCCTGTACGACGACTCCGAAACACACCTCTCCGGCACACCGACGGGTATCTGGGCGGAGGAGATCCTGGAGGTTGACGTCAGGCTCAAGCCTGAGCCTCCCATAGAACGGGTACTGAGGCTCCACGGCCTTGAGCTCTATGATCTGGGTCCCCTGTCCGCCCGCCGAAGACGGATCGACCCTGGCGGCCATCGCGACCAGCTCGCTGACCTGTGTCGCGGCAACGCCACGAGCAGCCAGGGAGTCCAGGACTGTCCGGCCTTCGAGGGTCAGGGGGTGGGATAGGCGAATTTCGAGATCTCCGCCCAACAGGCCACGTGCTTCCTTCTTGACGGCCAGCTCCACGTTGGTCCCGAAGAGGGAAACCCCGACCAGTGCGCCAACCCCGACGGCAATGCAGACGAGGAAATAGAGAAAGTGCCGCCAGGCCGCCCTGGTCTCTCGCCAAGCCATCCTGAACAAGAAGCCAGTCATGGGCCTGGTTCGCCTGGAGGTTCCGGGAACGAGGGCAGCGAGTCGGTTGCAAGGCGCCCGTCCCGCAGGCCAATCACCCGCTGCATCGAGCCGGCCAGGGTTGAATCATGCGTCACGAATACCAGCGTGGTACCGTGGTCGCGATGCAGCGACAGGAGTAGTTCGATGACCTGGGCGCCGGTCGCACTATCGAGGTTGCCGGTCGGCTCATCGGCGAGGAGGATGGGCGGGCGGCAGGCGAACGCGCGCGCGACCGCCACTCGTTGTTGTTCACCACCCGACAGCTGGACGGGGTAATGCTTCATTCGGTCGGATAGTCCGACGGCCGCGAGCAGTTCCGCCGCCCGCCCGCTTGCCCGTATTTCGCCGCTGAGTTCCAGCGGAACCGCGACGTTTTCGAGCGCCGTCAGAGTGGGGATCAGATGAAACGATTGGAAGATGTAGCCGATTGTTTCACGGCGAAACCGGGCCATGCGGCTCTCCGAAAGCGTGGTAATGTTCGTTCCGTCCAGCTCGATCGATCCGGCTGTGGGACGATCGAGACCCGCCATCAAACCGAGCAGGGTCGACTTGCCGCTCCCCGACGGTCCCACGACGGCCACCGTCTGCTTGGCTGGAATCGAAAACGTGATTCCATCAAGAATCCTCACGGGACGACCTGCCGCCGGCAGAACCATCGACACCTGATTGACGCGAATCATGAATGCAGTCGCTCCTTCCCCGCAGGCGGCGCACGGAATGCTATATGGAGTGCTATTATACTGTACGGAAGAGAGGGACCGGGTGAATTTGCATCGACCGATCTCGGAACGGAATCATGCCGGCCTCGTTCTCCGGTCGACACTCGTGCTCTACTTGCTCTCCGGAACACTTGTGTTCGCCGCCACTCCTTCGACATCGGATACCCGGCCTCGGATTGTCGCCTTCGGTGACAGCCTCACAGCGGGGCTCGGCGTCAGCGCGGATGAATCCTACCCGGCCCAGCTGCAGCGTCGATTGGACCATCTCGATTACCGCTATCGAGTCATCAACGCCGGTGTCAGCGGCGATACCACGGCCGGCGGCGTTCGCCGTGTCCCGTGGGTGCTGAGCAGCAAGCCTGATCTCGTGATTCTTGAGTTGGGCGGAAATGACGGCCTCCGCGGGCTCAGTCTCGAACAAACGAAAAGCAATCTGAGCGAAATCATCCGGCGGCTGCAGCAAGCCGGTGTGACGGTCATCCTGGCGGGAATGAAACTGCCTCCGAATTACGGACCGGAATACATAGCCGGCTTCGAGGCTATCTATCCAGCTCTGGCCAAGCAATACCATCTCCCCTTGATCCCGTTTTTTCTTGAGGGGGTGGCCGCCTCTTCTACCTTAAATCAGGCTGATGGTATTCACCCGACCAAAGAAGGCTACCGGATGATTGTTGAGCAGATTCTGAAAACACTCGGCCCGCTGCTTGCCCGGCGACCGGCGAAATCGTAAGGCATTCCAGATAGAGGGACCGGAGCAGATACATCCAGTCCCAAGCGCCATCGCCGAGCAGGAGGAGGTAGCGTGCTAGTGCGTGATCGGAAGAGTTACGACTTCTTCAGGAACGTGTCGTAGATGCCGTAGGCAAGGACTAGGCCGATCAGGACGTAATACATGCCGGTGATCCCGCTGTAGTCCGGAGGCCCCTCCCCGGCCGGAGCGTTCGCCAACGCTGGCAAGGCCTCAACCAGCAGGGCCGTTCCCGCTGCCATGCTCACCGAAAACAACTTGTTCATATCCCGTCCCCTTTGAATCGGATGGCCAAACAGAAGGCCGGATTCTACTGAAACTCCCAGGGAAGTCGCAAGAGGGGTCCGGGGAGAATCGGCACCGACTAGAAGCGGCAACGGACGAGGGCGGTTACTGAGACTGGTTCTGCTTAACGGCCGATTTGAGCGCCTCGGCCACCTCCTTGAAGGAACCGGTGAGTCGCTCGAGCTGGCTGCCCTTGCTAAGGATTTCACTGGCGACTGATTGGATCTGTCCGTCGTACCTGGCGATTTCGACGATCAATTCGGCCACCCTAGCCAGCATGCCTTTGTACGCGGTCACCTCGCGTTGAAGTTCCTGGGAGGTGGCTTGAGCGGCCTTCGCTTCTGTTATCGAAGTCTGCAGTTGTTGAGTCAACCGACCCACGTACGCCTCCCGATCACGCATTTCGGATTCCAGATTGACTTGGACTTCCTCGCTTTCCCGGCGTCGATCTTCCAAATTCTTGATTGTCTGAATCCACATGGATACCAGGCCCGCGCCCAGCCTGGGAGGATCGGGCATCCGCTCGGCGTTTTCGATGGCTTGCATCGCCGGCTGCAACCACTCCACGAAGCGCATGAGCTCGGCCAGCTTGACGTCGGGAGCGGAGGGCGACGTGGTTGCCGCATTGCCGTCGGTCGAGGGGTTGACCTCGGGCTGCGCCTTGGTCTCTCTGGCGGTGGCCGGTTTTCTCGACTGCCGGGGTTGGGCCCACCGGTGATATTCCAGCAGGACCGCAATACAGTGACGGCACATGGGCTCTTCCGGGAGCGTGCATGAACACTTTGAAATCAGGTGGCCGTCCTTCAACCGGATGGTCTGCTCGTAGAGCCCCGAGTTGCCGATGACGGCCGAGGAGATTTGTGAGTCGTCCGCCTCAACAATCCGGACGCGATTTTCCGTCAGGTATTGATGGCCGATGTGGAAGGCGGAAGCCTCGGATACGGCTTGAATCATCTGGGGATCCAGCAAGCCCAGTCGTTCCGCGCTACAGGGAATCTTGTTTCGCATCTTCAAAGACCAAAGCCTCCGATACGCACGGTCGCTTCAGTGTGCCGAGCAAGCTCGGTGCTGTCAAGAACTGCTCGGTTTTGCGCGTGGAACCGACAGGATGCCGTCACGAACGGAATGCACCGGTGGAACCGGACTTACTGGCAGGGTTGAGGAGGCCCTTTCCCGGACATCGGTGTGAGCCAGATGTAATCGGCAATCCGTTCTCGTAAGAGGTCCTGAATCTCGCCGGTTCGACCGGCATCAAACGAAGTCAAATAGATCGTCGTTTGCTTCACATCACCTGCGACCCGTCTGGCGACTCGGTTCGGTATCGGGAGATTGTACTGAATATGACCTCCTCCCGTATAGCTCACGATCATGCTGCGAGGGCCGTTCCCCTCGCGGCGGAGTTCTTGCAGCCTCGTGACAAGAGTCCTGGCCATCCCCTCGTCCCGAACCATGGAGGCTTCGTACATCGCTCGATAACTCTCGTCGGTCCCTCCTCCATGACAGCGTCGAAGCTGATCGACGATCCGCGTGCGATAGGCGGGATCGTCGACGATATCTTCCTGCTGCATCCCCCACACCGCCCACTCCGCTTCCTGCCTGCTTTGCTCCAGACCGAGTTTCACGACGCGACGGATCAAGGGCTTCGGCGGGTTCATGGCTCGGACGGACAGATGCCGGTCACGGGCAAACGTGACCAACGGTTCGTAGGCTTCGAACGCGCCGCCCCAATTTTGTTTCCATCTGACCTGCTCGAGGAATTCGCTCCTTGCATACCGGTCTTTCGAGACATAGTTGTCCAAGGCCTGCTGTCCATCCCACCCGAACATCTCCATTCCGATGGTGGGCTGAATGCCGATCGAAACCAACCGATCAAGAATGCGCAGTGCCGCTTCGATATGGTACTTATTAAAATGTTCTTCTCCGAGATAGACGATGTCGTAGTTCTCCAGGTCTTTGAGCCATTCGGAAGTAGCCAACACGCGACCCGTCTGCGTCTCCAACACCTGCCATGGCTGCCAAGCCCCTTCGTTGCCGGACTCGATGATCGCCTGATGTTCCGGAAGACAGCCGCTCCCCATCAGAAGAGCGCAGAGAACGATCCTTGGCCGGACGGCGGGATCACATCGCTGGGCAATACTGCGGAACAGGTTCCCTCCAGGCATGAGCCACTCCTACCACACTGTCGGGAAGCGGACAAGTTGCCACGCCTTGACGGCAAAGTTTGCACGCCACTATGCCCCATCGTCCAAGACCGCATTCCTTCCGCCGTCCGATGAAACGGGCACCGCGCTCACGATGAATTCCGAGACCAGTCCGCATGACGAATTCCGTCGTCTTGTCACCCGACGCGCACGACAGTTCCCTGCACAATGGGAAGCCTCGAGGCGATTGATTGAGAGAAGCGCATTCCCGTCGACGATCGGTCGACTGCTCCGCCTGTCTCAGGAGGGGGATGTACCGAGCGCCATCAAGGAGTCGTTGCGTCGCGCGCTCGGGCAGAGGCAGGCACCACAACTGCACGACCTCGACGGTGAATCACTCAAGGCGCTGACGGGTCTGCCCCCGGCCATCGGACGAATCATGGACAGCTTCAGGCTCCGCTGGAGTCGTTTGTTCGTGCAGTACAGCGCGGACGACCAGCTCGCCGTGGTCCGTGAATTGAAAGCCGGCAGCGCCTCGGTCAGAAACCTGGCCTGGGACTCACTCGCGACGATTGTCAGCCCCCTGGCTTCAATGCTGCAGAAGGCCACCCACCATGTTTCGAGCGGAAATCTACAGCTGCTGGGCGGATTCCTGGGACTTATCGTGATCGGGCTCAGCATCCTTATCTGGCTGGTGTGGGGGCGCCCCTGGACAACAAGGTTTCCCGCGAAGCGCGCGCTTCGAGCTGAACAGACGATCACGCGTCTCTACCGCCGGATGATCAGCCACCTTGCCCGGGGAGGTATTGCAAAACCGATCACTATGCCTCCTCTTGAAGTCATCCGCGTCACGCAGGAGCAATGGAATGAGGCGGGCTCAGTGGTGGCCACAATCACGCAGCTATATTGTCGAGCGAGATTCGGTCAGATGCGTCTGACGCACGAAGAACTTCGCTCCGCTCACAACTGCTTGCGCCAATTGATGGCGTTAGAGTGAATTGGAGCGGGAAACGGGATTTGAACCCGCGACCCTCGCCTTGGCAAGGCGATGCTCTACCACTGAGCTATTCCCGCTCACAGAGATCAGGGATGAAGAAGGGGGGGAATTCTACTGAGCTTATGGGGCGCAGTCAAGCAACCTCTCTGAACCTCAACCATTCCAGTCATTGGGTTACCACGGGTTACCATCAGCAAGAGTGATACGGAATGGTAATGTGATGGCATGAAGCCGAGCTCTCATATTAAATAATTGATACAACTCACGATTACTGTCTACTTGGAAAGGTGAATTGTCAATTCCGATACGCAAACTACTCATTCTCATTCCGGTCCACGCTCGCCTCGAGCTGCCTAAGAATCATATTTCAGCAAATATTTCAATTTGTTCAGATGAAGCCGTCCGGCTCAACCAAAGCGGTTGAAATGGTTCGATTATTGCTTGAATGATCACTCTGCTTGCTCGCCGAGTTTGGAGTGAGCTTATTGGAGTGAACGATCGGGTCATAAATTCTTGAATCGCGAGTGAAGATTCTTACAGAAAAATAGGGACTTGCGGGCATTTTGAAGCCCTCAACTGCAGGAGGTGTCCACAATGTTTTTGTCACGTAGGCAGTTCCTGAAAGTCTCCGCGGGGACCGTCGCTGCAGTCGCGGTGGCGGACAAGGTCCTGGCCTTGACCGCGCTCCAGCCGGTCATTGAGGTCGGAAACCCGCTGGGCGACTATCCAGACCGGTCGTGGGAGCGTGTGTATCACGATCAGTACCGGTACGATTCATCCTTTACATGGGTTTGTTCCCCCAACGACACGCACGCGTGCCGTGTCCGGGCCTTTGTCCGTAACGGTGTGGTCATGCGGGTGGAGCAGAACTATGACCACCAGACCTACGAGGACCTCTATGGAAACCGGGGGACCTTCGCACACAATCCGCGCATGTGCCTGAAGGGATACACCTTCCACCGCCGCGTGTACGGGCCCTATCGGTTGAAGGGTCCATTAATGCGGAAAGGGTGGAAGCAGTGGATGGACGACGGTTCCCCCGAGCTAACACCGGAAACCAAGCGAAAATACAAGTTTGACAGCCGTTTTCTCGATGACATGCTCCGGGTGTCCTGGGACACAGCGTTTACGTATGCCGCGAAGGCGATGATCATCATTGGGACGCGCTACAGCGGTGAAGCCGGGGCACGCCGTCTCCGGGAACAGGGTTATGCGCCGGAAATGATCGAGATGATGAAGGGTGCCGGCACCCGGTGCTTCAAACACAGGGCTGGCATGCCGGTCCTCGGGATCATCGGCAAGATGGGCAATACCCGGATGAACGGCGGCATCAATGCGCTGCTGGACACTTGGATCCGCAAGGTCAGCCCGGATCAGGCGCAGGGCGGCCGCTATTGGTCGAACTATACCTGGCATGGCGACCAGAATCCGGCCCATCCCTGGTGGTCGGGTGCCCAAGGGTCGGATATCGACCTGTCGGACATGCGTTTCTCGAAGTTGAACACCAGCTGGGGCAAGAACTTTGTTGAAAACAAGATGCCCGAAGCCCACTGGAAGCTGGAATGTATTGAGCGTGGTGCGCGAGTGGTCGTCATCACCCCTGAATACAACCCCACCGCCTATCGGGCGGACTATTGGATGCCGCTGCGTCCTGAGTCGGACGGCTCGCTGTTCTTGGGCGCCATGAAGATTATTGTCGATGAAAACATGCACGACATCGACTTCCTGAAGTCGTTCACGGATGCCCCGATCCTCATCCGCACGGATACATTGCAATACCTCGATCCGCGCGACGTGGTCGTGGACTACAAGTTTCCGGACTTCTCGAAGAGTTACTCGGGCCGGATTCAGTCCTTGAAGCCGGAGCAGATTGAACGGCTTGGCGGGATGATGGTCTGGGATCTCAACAAGAAACAGGCCGTTCCGCTGCATCGTGAGCAGGTGGGATGGCACTATCAGAATAGCGGGATCGATGCAGCCCTCACCGGCAGCTACCGGGTGAAGCTGCTCAACGGTCGTGAGATCGACGCGATGCCGGTGTGGCAGATGTACATGGTGCACTTCCAGGACTACGACCTGGACACCGTCCATCAGATTTGCCGTACGCCGAAGGACCTCATCGTTCGCTGGTCACGCGACTCGGGTACCATCAAGCCGGCGGCGATCCACAACGGTGAAGGCACCTGCCACTATTTCCATCAGACCATCAATGCCCGCGGCGCTGCGATGGTGCTTATCATCACCGGCAACGTCGGGAAGTTCGGCACGGGCCAGCATACCTGGGCCGGTAACTACAAGGCCGGAGCGTGGACTGCGACACCCTGGTCCGGCGCTGGTCTGGCCGTCCACACCGGCGAAGATCCGTTCAATATCACCTTGGATCCAAACGCGCACGGGAAGGAAATCAAGACCAAGTCGTACTACTACGGCGAAGAAGTCGGGTACTGGAACCACGGTGATACGGCGTTGATCGTCAATACGCCCAAGTACGGGCGAAAGGTGTTCACCGGCAAGACCCACATGCCGACTCCGAGCAAGTTCCGCTGGGTGACCAACGTGAACGTGCTCAACAATGCGAAACACCATTACGACATGGTGCGCAACGTAGATCCGAACATCGAGTGTCTGATCACACAGGACATCGAGATGACTTCGGACGTGAACCATAACGACATCGCCTTTGCCTGCAACTCCTGGATGGAGTTCACCTATCCGGAGATGACGATCACGGTATCCAATCCCTGGGTGCAGATTTGGAAAGGCGGTATTCGTCCCTTGTACGACACCCGCAACGACCTTGACACTTTCGCGGGCGTTGCGGCGAAGCTGTCGGATATGACCGGCGACAAGCGCATGAAGGACTACTTCGCGATGGTGTATGCCAACCGCGTGGACGTCTATGCGCAGCGGATGCTCGATGCCTCCAGTACTTTCTACGGCTATTCAGCGGACGTCATGCTGAAGTCGGAAAAGGGATGGATGGTGATGGTCCGTACTTATCCCCGGCATCCCTTCTGGGAGGAGACCAACGAGTCCAAGCCCATGTGGACCCGGAGCGGACGGTACGAGAACTATCGCATCGAGCCGGAAGCGATCGAGTACGGTGAAAACTTCATCTCGCACCGCGAGGGACCGGAAGCGACTCCCTACCTGCCAAACGCCATCTTTACGACGAATCCCTACTGCCGTCCGGATGACTACGGCATTCCGATCACGGCGCAACACCACGATGACAAGACGGTCCGCAACATCAAGCTGTCGTGGCATGAAATCAAGCGCCACAGTAACCCGCTGTGGGAAAAGGGGTATCAGTTCTACTGCGTCACCCCGAAGACGCGCCATCGGGTCCACAGCCAGTGGTCGGTGAACGACTGGGTGCAGATTTACGAGTCAAACTTCGGCGATCCGTACCGCATGGACAAGCGGACGCCGGGCGTCGGTGAACATCAGCTGCACATCAACCCGCAGGCAGCCAAGGACCGGGGCATCAACGACGGTGACTACGTCTATGTCGATGGAAACCCGGTCGACCGGCCCTATCGAGGGTGGAAACCGAGTGATCCCTATTATAAAGTTGCGCGCTTGATGATCAGGGCGAAGTACAATCCCTCTTATCCGTACCACGTCACCATGGCAAAACACGCTCCGTATGTGGCCACGCCGAAGTCGGTCAAAGGGCACGAAACCAGACCGGACGGGCGCGCGATCGCCATCGATACAGGCTATCAGTCGAACTTCCGATATGGAGCCCAGCAGTCATTCACGCGGAACTGGCTGATGCCGATGCACCAGACCGACTCGCTCCCCGGCAAGCATGCCATTGCCTGGAAGTTCAAGTGGGGTTACCAAGTCGACCACCACGCAATCAACACGGTGCCGAAGGAATGTCTAATCCGTATCACCAAGGCGGAAGACGGTGGGATCGGCGCACGGGGCCCATGGGAACCGGTCAGGACCGGCTTCACGCCTGGGCAGGAAAACGAGTTCATGATCAAGTGGCTGAAGGGTGAACACATCAAGATCAAAGTCTAATAGTCCAAGGTCGTAGCTGACATTAATGCTTTCGGACCTGACAGATTTTGTGACGTGAACGGAGGAAACCATGCCTGAAGTTTATAACTGGCAGCTGGGGCGGAAGATGCTCTATCCCTACGAGGAGCGGCATCCGAAGTGGCAGTTTGCCTTTGTGTTCAATATCAATCGCTGCCTGGCTTGTCAGACCTGCTCCATGGCGGACAAGTCAACCTGGCTCTTCTCAAAGGGTCAGGAATATATGTGGTGGAACAACGTGGAGACCAAGCCCTACGGTGGCTATCCCCAGTTCTACGACGTCAAGATTACCCAGCTGATTGAGCAGGTGAATCCGGGTGGGCAGGTGTGGAACGTCCGTGTGGGCCGCAAACACCATGCGCCCTATGGGGTGTTCGAAGGAATGACGATTTTCGACGCCGGCGCCAAGGTCGGCCAGGCGGCAATCGGATACATTCCGACAGACCAGGAGTGGCGGTTCGTCAACATCTATGAAGACACGGCGACGTCCATGCGAGCCCTCGTCGAGGGCATCGACAAGAGCGGATTTTCGCGGGACGAACCCTGGAAGATAACGGGCAGCAGTCTCCCGGAACACGAGACCTTTTTCTTCTACCTCCAGCGGATTTGCAACCACTGCACCTATCCGGGCTGCCTGGCTGCCTGTCCGCGGAAGGCGATCTACAAACGGCCGGAGGACGGCATTGTGTTGATCGACCAGAACCGGTGCCGCGGGTACAAGAAGTGCGTGGAGCAGTGCCCGTACAAGAAGCCGATGTACCGGGGCACTACCCGTGTCAGCGAAAAATGCATCGCCTGCTACCCACGTATCGAAGGCAAGGATCCATTAACCGGCGGGGAGCCGATGGAAACGCGCTGCATGGCCGCCTGTGTCGGAAAGATCCGGATGCAGAGCCTGGTGCGCATCGGTGAAGACGGCCTGTGGGCGGAAGATCGATGGCACCCCTTGTACTACGCGATCCGCGTGGAGCAGGTGGCCCTCCCGCTGTATCCGCAGTGGGGTACCGAGCCCAATGGCTTTTACATTCCGCCGCGGCACAGCCCGCGCGGCTATGCCAGGCAGATGTTCGGTCCTGGCGTTGACAATGCGATTGAGAAGTATCTCGTCCCCAGCCGCGAACTGTTGGCCGTCCTTCAACTCTGGCGGGCCAGCCAGCAGATCGTCTTCCGCTATGACGTGATTCCGGGCCCGAAGGTGTTTGAGACCCAGATTCATGGGAAACGGTTCGAGATGTACAACGACACCGTGCTAGGTTTTAACAAGTCGGGCAAAGAAGTGGCCCGTATCCAAGTCGAAGAGCCGATCTATATCAGACCGGCCGAACGGGTCACCTGGCTGTAATTCGATCAGTAGGGGGCATCGAGGGCAGGGCCTTGAAAGGGGCCCTGCCCTTGCTATTTTATGGAGTACCGCTGGGAGCACGCTTCATGAGCGGCGTCCCACCTGAGAAGGAAGCAGTAGGGGGTTGTAGTCGGGCCTGTGCGCTTCGCCCCCCGCCATAATGGTCTTCTAGATCCAGGCATTCCTCTCCTTCTGCTCACTTGACGCACTCTGGGTGGTCCAGTAGAGTTGCCCGAAGAATACCGTTCAGCATCAGTCGGGAGTATTTTCGGCGTGACATCCCAGCAGGAGCCATCGATCCCTTTCGCTGCACAAGCGATCCCCTTCGATGAGTTTCTGGCATCGGGAAAACTCCCCGACGGGTATCTATGCAGTGAATATGTGGCCCAACAATTCGTCGAGCGGCTGGTTCATTATGTACTGAGCGTTCCGGCCGGCAGCTATACCATGGCCCAGCTGAGCCAGGTCCTTGAGCAGATCGACCACAAGGCTCAGGTCTCCTTCTTCAAGCGCCTGAAGGAAACGAGCCCAGGAAGTTTGAAGGACTTCGCCCCCCTGTATTACGGATTCATGAACGAATTCCACGCCCTACTTTTTACGTAAGACTTGAAAATACTCCTTGTCCCCCCGCTAATCTAATGTATAATTGGAAAGTCTATATAGGACACAAGGAGAATCATGAACCCATCCCTGCAGCGAGCCGTCACAAGCTTTTACAATCTGGCGTACGAAGCCCAAACGTTTGCGACCGCCATGGCGCGCATCGATACGGCTGAGCAAGAACACTATGCGGGACGAATCGAGGGGCTCAATTGGGTGCTCGATCGATGTCAAGAACTTGAGGACATGGACACCAATCTCACCTCATCCTCCCTGCAGCGTGTGTTAAGTGAAGTCAAGTCGGATCTCGAGCACGAGCTCTCGGTGCAACGGCGCGAGAAAGGGCGACGGGCCGATGGTCGGGAGGAAGCCCTCAATTTTGTCGCTGATTATCTTTCCAGCCTCATCACGGCAACCGAGATCGAGTCCGCGAAGACAACCGTTTAGTGGAACCCCCCCATCCGGCCGAGAGGTCGCAGCCCTTCGGCGCCTCTACAGGATCGTACCGATGCCGTTGATCAGGGAGTGGATCATCTTCGCCCTCTGTCTTGGTGTCGGGGGCCATATCGCTCTGGCCTTCATCCTTCACGCACCGGAGCTGTGGCCATGGAGTCGAGCCGGGCTCTACGGCTTATTCAGCGGTGTCGCGTTCTATGCTATGGTGCAGGTCAGCCGATGGATCTGGAGGATGGTACGAAAGGGGCGGGACCCCGAATCCTCACCTCTGGATGCGTAGAGCCGGAACTGAGGATATGCGCGTGAGTAGAGCCTTGCACAGGGCAATCGTGCCGAACGCTTGACCGACCGACCCGTTCATCCATAAAATTCTGCATGCCCCAGCCCCTGCGAAAACCTTTATCACCCCCGTGGGTGCCAGGCATCCGGCGGGCTCCAGTAAGGCGGTCCCAGACAGCCTCACAGGACACACCGGAGCAATTCAAATCGCTCAACGCGTCGCTCTTGTATTGCCCCCGCTGTCGGGTGGCCACCCCGACGAGAGAACGCTTGTTGCTCGTCCTGTCAACCGGTAACCTTTACGAATACCTCTGCGTGCACTGTGGCACCTCCACAGGATCAAAGACCGACAGCGGGCGAAGCGACATTCAGATCTACAAGCCATAGACTGCTCTGCCGGCAGCTGCCGGCAGAGCACAAGCCGTCCCCTCGCAAGCCGTCAGGTCGGCTCGCGCACAACACCCGCACAATGGAGCACAATGGAGAAGGCTCAGGAGGGCAGAAGAGCGGGAACCGCGCTTCAGCTCACCTGTTCGAGAGGAATGCCTTCCCCGATCAGCATGACCGGAATATTCTCGCGGATGGGGTACAGAATCTTTTGGTCCGCACGGATGAGGCCGCCGTCAAGCTGTTCCGACACGGGTTTCTTCCCCTTGTTTGTAAGACCCCCGCGTGCCACTGCCTCGTTCAGCTTCTTCACCAGTAACGGATCTGCCAGACGAACGGGCTGTTTTGTCTCCGGGCAACAGAGAATCGCAAGAAGATCGTTATCAATGCTCATGGAGTCGAACCCCCCCATCCCCTCAACGGGGCGCTGTGAGGCAGTCACATCAGCCTATGGCTCAGGATGATAAGGCAAGGATAACCGGAGCGCAAGTGGTCCCAGCGGTTGTCCCATTACGAGGGGAATTCTGCTACACTGACCGAGCAGACTCTCACGACTGGGCCATATCCTCATGATCAAGGCGTTCTGGAGATTGTGTATCGCGGGCCTTCTTGTCCTGGTCCCGGCATGGGCCACGTTCTTGATTCTCTCCACCCTCTTCAGGACATTGGACAACCTCGTCGGTAGGCATATGTCCGACCCGATCCCCGGTCTCGGTCTGCTGCTCTTGATGGTGATCCTGATGGTGGTCGGCGTCGTCGCCGATCAAGTCATTGGTCAACGCCTGATGATACGCCTTGAACAGCGCATCGAGCAGATTCCGCTTGTGCAGAGTATCTATCTCACGTTAAAGGGCATGACTGATGTCCTGAATTATCGATCTCGGTTCGGCCGCAGTACGGTCGTTGCCTTTCCGTTTCCTCGCGACGGATTCTGGGCCTTGGGCTTTGTGATGGGGGTGGCTCCGCGCATGATTCAGGTCGCGCCGTCCACCACACTCTGCATGGTATTTGTGCCGACGGCCATCCATCCCTTTACCGGCTTTCTCGCCTTCGTTCCGGAGCAGGACCTGCACCCGATCAATCTTCCCCCGGAAGATGCCATGAAGATGGAGTTCTCAGCGGGATTGTATAAGCCAAGGGCTGGATGGCTGGAAGCGCCGCAATCGCTCCCTTAGCCTGTGTGTCCATGCCGGATCGAATACTCGTCAGAGCAGCCGACTGGGAGGACGAGGAGTCACTCGTCACGTTCAGTGCAGCCATGGCCCTCGAAACCGAGGGTCGCCGGCTCGATCGGACCCGGCTGCGCGAGGGAACCCGTTCATTGTTAGCGGCTCCTGAGCGCGGCTTTTTCATGGTCGCCCAACTGCCTGAAGCGGAGCGCGCGCAACTGGTCGGGCAATTGATGGTGACCTTTGAATGGAGTGATTGGCGCAACGGCGCCTTCTGGTGGGTGCAGAGCGTCTACGTCGATCCGGCCTGGCGCCGCCGGGGTGTCTATCGGGCGATGCACGACCATATTGTGGCCAAAGCCAAGGCCGACCCACGAGTGTGCGGGATCAGGCTCTATGTGGAACGGGACAATCGGACGGCGCAAACCGTCTATCAGCGCGTCGGGCTGCTCCCATCTGTCTATACAGTGTACGAGCAGGATTTCGTGCTAGTGCGTAACACGAACCAGTCCTAGGCGCGGAGGACCATCCATGACCATCCGATTTTTCCCCCTGATGCTGCCGTTCCTGTGTTTCTTGCAAGGTTGCATGGTAACGCGAGCCAACATTGGAGAACCGATACAAGAAGACGCCGTCGCTCGAATCAAGAAGGGAACCACCACGATGAGGGAAGTGGTGGCGTCGATCGGCGCACCAGACCGGATTGTGCGCGGCAACGATCGTGAGATCTTTCAATATTACTATTATGACGGAAAGTCTCCGGGGCTATTTCTGTTGGTGATCAACTTCATCCGCATGGACGTCAAGAGCGATAATCTCTATGTATTCTTCTCGCGCGATGGGGTCGTAGAAGAAATAGTCTATGGAAACCGCACTGCGCGAACACGTTTCAAGCTGTGGCCGTTTGGCGAGTAAGATGCCAGCCCGCTCACCTCTCCGCTATCTGGTTTGTGGCATCCTGTGCACGCTGCTGCTTGCTGCAGCGTGCAGTGTCCGCCGAGTCACCTACAACGAAACCATTGCGAACGACCAAGTGCAGTTTATCCGCATCGGGCAGACAAGCCTGTCCGATCTGGTCTCCGTCATCGGCGCCCCGGACGATGTCTCCGAGGCCGACGCGGGATTTGTCGCGCTCTATAATTGGAGTGACACCAAGTCGGCAGCGATGGATTTCGGTGTCATCGCGCGACTCTTTCTTCCCTATGCCCCGACTATGACTCTGAACAAGGCGGGGATCGCACTTGAGCAGTTACAAGTTGTGTTTGATGCCAATTGGAGGGTACGGGCGTACGGATTTTCACGCCGCGGTCAGGAGGATCCCGTCATCTGGTTCTGGCCATTCTAGGACGGAGAGCCTCGATTCCTGTAACGTGATGAAGCGAGTGAATTGCCGGGGACGAGCGACACGGCTATAATTGTAGATGATGATTACTCCGCCCTCCGATCCTAAGGCCGAGACAGCACAACCTCCGTCCTCCTCCTACATTCCGGCCGATAAAGATACGGAATTTCTCCAGCGAGACGAGCTTCGCTCCGTCCGCATCGGGCTCGAACTCTTGAAGCCCGAGTTGATCCAGCGCGAGGAAGGGATTCGTTCGACCGTCGTGGTCTTCGGCAGCGCCAGGCTCCAGGAGCCGTCCACGGCGCAACAAACGCTCCAGGCGGCTGAAGCGGAAGCGGCGCGATCTCCGAACGATCCGGCAGCCAAACAGAATGTCGCGGTTGCGCGACGACAGCTGGCCCTCTCGAAGTACTATGACGTCGCGCGCGAATTCGGGCGGTTGATCTCCTCAACGTGCCAGGTGCGGGGACGCTGCGACTATGTGGTTGTCACGGGGGGAGGCCCTGGCATCATGGAAGCCGCCAACCGGGGGGCGGCGGACGTAAAGGCCAAATCGATGGGCCTCAACATTACGCTGCCGCACGAGCAGCACCCGAACCCCTATATCACGCCGACGCTCAGTTTTCAGTTTCGCTATTTCGCCATCAGGAAGATGCACTTCTTGATCCGCGCCAAGGCGCTCGTCGCCTTTCCGGGAGGATTCGGGACCCTCGATGAATTGTTCGAAACGCTGACCCTCCTCCAGACAGGCAAGACCGACAGTGTGATTGTCGTGCTGGTCGGACGGGACTTCTGGGAACGGCTGATCAACTGGAATTGGCTCATCGAGAACGGACTGATCTCACAGGCGGACCTTTCTCTCTTTCACTATGCCGAGACGGCCCAGGAGGTCTGGGATTTGATCGTGCGCCGCAATAGAGTCCCACGATCATGAAACTCTACTTTCACGGCGCCGCTCGGTCGGTCACCGGAAGCCGCCATATGCTGGAGGTTCCTGGCTTCCGGCTGTTGCTCGATTGCGGACTGTTCCAAGGACGCCGGGAGGAAGCCGTTCGGCAGAACCAGGAGTTAGGTTTCGATCCCAAGTCGGTGGGAGCGGTGATGCTTTCCCATGCCCATATCGATCACTCGGGGGCCTTACCCGTCCTGCCGCGAGACGGGTTCTCCGGAAAGGTGCATGTCACCAGAGCGACGGCAGACTTGGCCGGGATCATGCTTGAGGACTCGGCTCGCATCCAGGAGAGCGACTGCCGCTATGTCAATAAGCAGGAGCGACGGGGCGGAAAAGCCTGCGTCCGCCCGTTCTATGACGGCGATGATGTCCGTAAGATCATCAGGCGCTTCGAAGGCGCGCGGTACGGGGATCAGGTCAAGGTGGCCCCGCGTGTGACGGCTTCGTTTCACGACGCGGGCCATATTCTGGGATCCGCGGCCATCCGGGTGAAATACACCGCGCGTGGAAACACCGCCACCGTCCTCTTCAGCGGCGACCTGGGTCGCTCCAACATGCCGATTCTGCGTGACCCGGAGCCGCCTTCCCCCTGCGACGTCCTTATCCTGGAGTCCACCTACGGTGACCGGCTGCACGAGCAGGCAGGCGAGGAGATGAAAAAGAAAGCGCAGGATCTGATCGCACACGCCAGAGCTCACAAAAGCAAGATCATCGTCCCGGCTTTTGCAGTGGGTCGGACGCAGGAACTGGTCATGCGCGTCAAGGGATTGGTCAGCGAGGGCCGTGTCGATCCCATTCCGATCTATATCGACTCCCCGTTGGCGGACAGGGCGACCGCCGTGTTTCGACGCCACCCGGAATGCTACGATGAGGACACCCTCAAGACCTTCTCAGCGGATGGCGATCCCTTCGCGTCGCGCTATATTCATTTCATTTCGTCACCGGAAGACAGCAAACGCCTCAATTCGATGAGGGGGCCCTGTGTCATCATCTCCTCATCCGGCATGTGCGAAGGCGGGCGGATCGTGCACCACCTCAAGCATGCCATTCAGGACGAAGCCAATGTGATCGTGTTCGTCGGATTCCAAGCAGAACATACGTTGGGACGCAAGTTGGTGGAAGGATGGGATGTCGTGCCGATTTTCGGTATCCCGACTCCCCGTCGCGCGCAAATCGTGAAATTCAACGGTCTCTCCGCCCATGCGGACCGGAACGACCTCCTCGCCTACGTCCGGGCCATCCATCCGCTGCCCGAAAAGATTTTTGTCGTCCACGGCGAAGAGAAACAGGCGCTCTCGCTCGGTGCCGCCATTCAAGCCGAGCATCCGGGCATCGACGTCGTGATTCCCCATCGAGCCAGCAGTCATGGGATCTAGTGCTCAGGGGGCCTCCGTTTCCACCCGACGAGGATCCCATCTCGCCGTTGCACTCCTCTCCTGCTTTTCGGTGATCCTGGTAGACGGCCTGCTTCTTCAGGCAGCCGAAATCACAGAAAGCCGCCGGCGAGCCCGTGATTTGGGCGTCATCGTCGGGCAATACCAGCCGGGTCCGCTCAACGCGATTACCGATGTGGCAGGGGTGAGAGTCGGACACCAGACCTTGATTCGAGGGGAGGGACCGCTCAAGTCGGGAGAAGGGCCGGTGCGAACCGGCGTCACCGTCATCCTCTCCCGCGAGGATGTCTGGCGCAAGAAGGTGCCGGCCGGATCGTTTGTCCTCAACGGAACCGGCGAGATGACCGGCCTCTCATGGGTTGCGGAGTCTGGATTTCTGGAATACCCCATCGCACTCACCAACACATTGAATGTGCCGCGTGTAGCCAATGGCGTCATGAACTGGATGATCAGGCAGTATCCTGAGATCGGCATTACCGATGATACACTCACGCCAGTCGTCGCCGAATGTGATGACGGACGCCTGAACGATATTCAAGGCCGCCATGTCTCAGAACAGGACGTCATGGCGGCGTTGGACGGTGCCACGAGCGGACCGGTTGCGGAAGGCAGCGTCGGGGCCGGCACCGGCATGGTGTCCTACGGGTTTAAGGGCGGCATTGGCACGTCATCGCGCCGATTGCCCGAGACAGAAGGGGGCTACACCGTCGGCCTGTTGGTCAATGCCAATCACGGGCGGAGATCGGAGCTCATGGTCAACGGGGTCCCGGTTGGCCGCCTGTACGAGCCGGCGCCGCCTCTGGCGCAGACCCTCTCTCCCGGACAGAGCGAGGGATCGATCATTGTCATCATCGCCACTGACGCCCCGCTCGACAGCCGGCAGCTTACACGGCTCGCGAAGCGTGCCGCGCTCGGACTAGCCAGAACCGGATCGACCGCTAGGCATGGGAGCGGTGATTTCATGCTGGCCTTTTCGACGGCGAATGTGATCCCGCACTATCCCAAAGAGCGGATCTACAGCCTGACGCATTTGGCCGATACACACCTCAATCCCATGATCACCGCCACGATCGAAGCTACGGAAGAAGCCATACTGAACGCCCTCACGATGGCCACGACAATGGTAGGCCGCGACGGACATCGTGTCGAGGCGATCAACCTCGATAGATTGAAAGCGCTCTTGTCCGGCTCTCCGCGGTGATGTCGTCGGTCCGGAAACGGCCCGAATGGCGTTCTGGACGGGGGAGGAATAGAGCCGCATCATCTCGACTGGTCAAGCCCGGCGTGGCGCGGTGCCGGCGGTAGATCACTCCGGCGTCCTCGTGACTACGGTTCCTGCCCCACTGCAAATTTCGTTTAGATCGCTCGGGACACGCTCGATCGTGCAACCGGTCGCCGGATCGAAGAGGCTTGCAATTTCGCCCGCCCCCTCGTTATTCTGCAGCCGATTCATGTGGAAAAACGGCGCATGAACGAGTACCAAATCGGCGGGGGCTTGCGGATGCTGACGGCGGTGGAGAAGACCGAGGCCTTCGGCGAGTTTCTCAAGACAAGAATGGTACGCGCCCTCGAAACCGAGGACCCGACGGAACTCCACTACCTCCTCGCACAACTCGACGATTACCATTCCTACCTGTGGCGGTATTACAAGAAATTGGCCCAGACTCGAGCCCAACGCATGGACCCCGGGGTCTGAGAGTCCGGGGCTGTTTGTTGCACCAGCATGCCCAGTCTGTCGTCTACATCGTCTCGCAGAATCGGCGCATTGCGGATTGTGGCGGCCCTGTCGCGAAAGTCGGATGCGGAAGCAGCAGCGCGCGACATCGCCGATGAGATCCGAGCCAGCTTCGGCACCGCGTCAATCGATCTCGCCTGTCTCTTTTTCTCCGCCCACCATGCATCGAAGGCCGAGGTCCTGGTGGCAATGCTTACGCAGTCACTCTGTCCCAGGCTCATGCTCGGATGCAGCGGGGAAGGGGTGATTGCCGGGTCGGAAGAACTGGAAACGACTCCGGCTGTCACACTGTGGGTTGCCTCCTTACCGGAGGTGGCCATGGACCCGGTCCGCTTATCCTTCTCGCCGACCCAGGATCAGTTTCGGCTGTCCGGCTGGCCGGACTCAAGGGTGGCCGACTCCTCGTTTCTCTTGCTGGCTGATCCCTTCACGACCCCCATGCAGGAAGTCCTCAAGCTCATCGATGAACGGTATCCGGGAACCAAGGCGGTCGGAGGCTTGGCCGGAGGCGGACAAGATGCCGGCGAGAATCGTCTGATTTTCCACGACGAAGTTCTGGCGGGCGGGCTGGTGGGCGTGCGGCTATCGGGCCCCATTGATATTCGTCCGGTCATTTCACAAGGGTGCCGGCTGATAGGCGATCGATACGTCGTCACGAAGGCGGAGCACAATCTCATCCATGAACTCGGAGGTATGCCGGCGTTGCAGCGGCTGCAGGCCGTGTTTGAATCCTTGAGGGGAGAAGATCGCCGGCGCGCCCATCGGGCCTTGCACCTGGGCGTTGTCATCGACGAACAGCGGAACCGTTTAGAGCGCGGGGATTTTCTTGTCCGGAATCTCGTCGGCGCAGACCAAACGACCGGGGCGGTAGCAATCGGGGATGTCGTGCAGGAAGGGCAGACCGTGCAGTTTCAACTTCGAGACGCGCAGTCGGCCAGCGAGGACTTAAACTTGTTGTTGGCGTCCGACCGGGCCGCGCATCGTCATCCGCCGCTCGGGGCGCTCATGTTCAGTTGCTGCGGCCGTGGGCATGGGCTATTCGGGAGGCCTAACCATGATGCGGCGGCTGTGACAGAGTGGTTAGGGCCGATCCCGATCGCAGGGTTTTTCGCCCAGGGCGAGATCGGACCCGTGGGTGGACGGAACTTTCTGCACGGGTATACAGCCAGCATGGCGCTCTTCGCCGAGCGGGATCACGCGCAACGCACATCCGGTGCAAGCTGATCAGCGCCGACGGGCCTCGACGTGGTACGAGGGAAGCCCATGATACGTCACTGCACCGTATTCATCTTCATCATGTTGGTGCTGACACCGGGACTGGGACAGGGAGGACCTATAATTGTGAGCGAGAAAAACCCGAACAGCAACGAAATCGTCACGCCCTCCGGGCTCACATGTCTCGATCAGACGATCGGCACCGGCGAGCCCGCCGTGGCCGGACAGACCGCCACCGTCCATTACACCGGTTGGCTGGAGAACGGGAAAAAGTTCGACAGTTCGGTGGATCGGGGACAGCCCTTTTCTTTTCCACTGGGGGCCGGGCGGGTCATCAAAGGTTGGGACGAAGGAGTGGCGGGAATGAAAGTCGACGGCAAGCGGAAGTTGACGATCCCTGCCAGTCTCGGTTATGGCACAAGAGGCGCCGGCGGGGTCATTCCCCCGAACGCCACCCTCATTTTCGATGTCGAATTGCTCGGGGTCCGATAACCGCACTGTGCAACAGACTCCACTTATTCAGCAACATCGTGCCGCCTCCGCTAAGCTCGTCGACTTCGCCGGCTGGGAAATGCCCATCCAGTACACGGGTGTGATCGACGAGTATCACACTGTTCGCAGCAAGGCCGGCCTGTTCGACGTCAGCCATATGGGGCGGCTTCTCGTAGCCGGTGCAGGCGCGACGGAGTTCCTTCAACGGCTGACAACCAACAATGTCTACGGGCTGGCTGTGGGCCAGGCCCACTACTCGATGGTCTGTAACGAACAGGGGGGGATCAAGGACGATATCTTTCTGTACAGGACCGCAGAAACGGAGTTCCTCCTTTGTGTGAATGCCTCGAACCGCACAAAAATACTCGACTGGATTCGCGCGCACCATCAGGCTGCGGATCAGTGCCGCATTGAGGATCGTTCATCGGCCTTGGCCCAGATCGCGATCCAGGGACCGGGTTCGCGGGAGATCCTCCTCGATCTGGGCGCAGAGCGGATCGGCGCGCTGAAGCTGCACCACGCCTGCGAGAGCAGGCTAGCGGGCATCCCCTGTTTCGTGGCCCGAACGGGCTACACCGGGGAGCTGGGATATGAACTGACTGTGGATGCGGAGCAAGCTGCAAAACTCTGGGATCGGATGATGGAAACGGGTCGGGCAAGAGGTCTCAAACCGGCCGGGTTAGGGGCTAGAGACCTGCTCCGACTCGAGATGGGGTATCTGCTGTACGGCAACGATATTGGAGAGGACACGACGCCGCTCGAAGCCAATGTCGCCTGGACCGTCAATGTTCAGAAAGGGGATTTCGTCGGCAGCCGGGCACTCCTCGCACAGAAGGAGGCGGGGGTGCGGCGACGATTCGTGGGCTTCGAATTGCTGGAAAAGGCCGTTCCCCGTCAAGGATTCAAGGTCCTGTCCTCGCAGGGCCAGCAGATCGGCGAGGTCACCAGCGGCAATCTCTCCCCTCTGCTCCAGAAGGGGATCGGCTTGGCGTATGTTCCCTCACAATATGCGGAACCAGGCACGGCCATCTCGATCGATGTCCGAGGGAAAAGCGTGCCTGCGCAGATCGTCAAGACGCCGTTCTACCAGCGCAAGAAGCCGTGAGGCGTCCTTCGACCGGGCTCGTGACAGTGAGCATGTCGAACTGTGAAACGTCGGGCGTAAGGCGAGTGAAAAATGAAATGACCCGGAACATCTATACAGGCAAAGTCGTCACGTTGAACGTGGATACAGTGCAGTTACCGAATGGCGCCACGGTAGAACTGGAAACCATTCGCCATCCCGGAGCGGCAGCGGCGGTTCCTATGAAAGAGGATGGCACCGTTGTCTTGATCCGGCAGTTCCGTCACGCGGCTGGCGGCTTTATCTACGAGATTCCAGCGGGCAAGCTTCATCCTGGGGAAGATCCTCTGGATTGCGCCTCGCGGGAGCTGGAAGAAGAGATCGGCTATCGGGCCTCGTCGTTCGAGCTGCTTTCCAGCATCTTCACCGCTCCGGGTTTTGCGGACGAAGTGATTGACATCTATAAGGCCACCGGCCTCACCAAAGGACGACAGCACCTGGATCGAGACGAAGTGCTGGATGTGATCGAAATGCCGCTCGCGGAGGCAGTGAAGAAAATCGAGGACGGGACGATTCGCGATGCGAAGACGATCGTGGGCTTACAGGCTGTCTATATGAGAACTCGCCGACACTAAAACGACTTGAGGGGACTCCCACGTCAAGTGGGAGTCCCCTCAAGCCAGCTAGCCTCGCCAAACTGCCGGGAGTCTTACTTCGTAGTCTTCTTCTTCTCTTCCTTCTTCTCATCACCATAGATTACGACTTTGCCCTCTTTCCCTTTCTTGTCCTTCTTACCCTCTTCGGCGAAAGCTGGCGCACTGAACGTCACTGCGATTGCCACTGCCATGATTGCCATCAACATGCGCTTCATAGTGAGATACCCCCCTTCAAGATGTGTGAAATGTATGCCGCTCATTCGGCACTTGGAGAGACACCAGCAAGCTTGGTGCCGTCCGGTCGCGTTGGCAAGAGCCTAGGCATTCTCTTGAACAATCAGATGGTTAAGAAACGCCTCTCATGAAAATTCGAAGGCTTTTTCCTACTCATCCCTGTGGCAGAATGGTTGAATCCCTACTAAACTGCCTCAGCAAGCGGGAGGGGACACCAGTGGCGAAGTGGAGGGGGTTATCCGACCACATCCGGCCCGATGTGCTGGTGCTGTTTATCGGGATCAACCCGGGCCTGCGCTCTGCAGAGACGGGCCATCACTTTGCCGGTTACTCCAACCGGTTCTGGAAACTCCTCTACGAATCGAAGCTGGTGTCCGAACCGCTGACGTACGAGGATGATGCACGCCTGCCTGAGTGGAAGCTGGGGCTCACCAACATCATCCCACGGCCCAGCGCAGGGATCGCTGCCCTGAAGCCGCACGAATATGCGGTCGGGCGAAGGCGGCTGCTGGCTGCAGTGAAGCGCTATCGTCCGCGGATCATCGCGCTGCTCGGCGTGACCCTGTACCGGATGCTGTTTCAGGAGGCGTGTTCCCGTCCGGTCCGTCTCGGACTACAGCGTGAACGCTTGGCCGGGACATGCCTGTACGTACTGCCCAATCCCAGTGGACGGAATGCCCACTACTCCTACCAGGCCATGCTCACGGCATTTCGTAGGCTCCGGCAAGAAGCCGGTTCACAGTAATCGCGAATCGTGCTATCTTCCGTGCCCAACGGCACGGCGTTCCTCGTCGCCCGTGAAGTGTATCTCTTGCCGGGCGCAATTCCGCTTTCCTGCGAGATACGAGCGACGGGCGATCCGTCACGCCACGAGTCAGGTGCCCCGTGATCTTCAAAGAAGGAGAACAGTGTCAATGTTGCTAGAGGGGAAAAAGGGACTGATTTTCGGCGTGGCCAATAAACACAGCATCGCCTGGGCCATCGCTCAGTCAACGGCAAGCCAGGGAGCTCAGCTCCTGTTCAATTATCAGGGCGAGCGGCTGCGACAGAATGTTGAAGAACTGGCCCACACCATACCGAGCGCCAAGGCCTTCCCCTGCGATGTGGGAAACGATGCAGAGATCGATGCCCTCATGCAGCAGGTGCAGAAGGAATTCGGGTGGCTCGATTTTGTCGTCCACTCCCTGGCCTTCGCGCCGCGCGAAGAACTCACCGGCGCGTTTGTGAACACCACGCGACAGGGTTTTGCGACCGCCCTCGATGTCAGTGCCTACTCGTTGGTGGCCGTCACCAGAGCCGCCCTGCCCTTGATGGCCGAGGGCGGGTCGATCGTCACGCTCACGTACCTTGGCGCGGAGCGGGTCGTGCCCCATTATAATGTGATGGGGGTCGCCAAAGCCGCGCTCGAATGCACCGTCCGCTATCTGGCATACGACCTTGGTCCCAAGAATATCCGGGTCAATGCGATCTCCGCCGGTCCGATTAAGACCCTTGCCGCCCGCGGGGTGTCCGGCATCACCAGAATGGTCGACCACCATAAGGAATTCGCCCCGCTGCGCCGTGCGACCGAGCAAGGTGAGGTCGGCGACACGGCGTTGTTCTTGGTCAGCTCGCTCGCTCGGGGCATTACCGGCGAAGTGATCTACGTGGACGAGGGATATCACATCATGGGGTTAACAGCCTCGGTAGAATAGCCGGTCCCCTCATCGCTCGGCCGCGAAACCACACGGCGGATTCTCGCCGACTTCATCACCGAGCGTCCTTGTACGAGCCTGTCCACGACTCTGTCGTAACTTGTCGCTCGTCCCTCCGGCATTGGCCGGAAGGAACCTCTGGCTGCTCGCCCTGCCAGTTTATCAACGAGTTCCAATTGAATACGCTGATGACCGAGGCGGCACCGGCTTTGCTAATTAGTTGATCACTTACGCACCCGGCTGACGCTTGTCGCGCAAGAGGAACGTTCGAATGAAGCGCATCATGGCGGCAGGTCTCCTCGCAGTTAGTACGGCACTCCTCCCGACCGTGGTCCAGGCAGGAGGCTCTGTCAGAGATCTCACCAGGCAGGCGCGCATGGAGTGCAATCACGGCCGAGCGGCCATGGAGCGTGGCGCAAGGTTAGCCCATTTCCAGCAGGGACAGGCTTTGGCCGAACGGGCGGTTGCGTTGGATGAGCAATACGCCGATGCGCACTTCGCGCTGTTCTGCAATCTGGGTGAGCAACTCCGCCTCGACGGGGAAGCCATGACGTCGGTGTTCGGGTTCCGCCGGATGATGAATGAACTGGACCGGACTCTCGAACTGAATCCCAGTCACCTCGATGCGCTCTCGGCCAAAGGAACGCTGCTTGTCAAACTCCCCCGCGTGCTGGGCGGCGACCCGGAACGGGGTGAGCAGCTATTGCAACAGGTCATCAAGAAGGAACCGAAAGCGGTCAATGCCCGACTCGCTCTCGCCAAGGTTCGGTGTGAGCGCGGCCGGCATCGGGAAGCCGTGACGCTGGCCTCCGATGCGTTAACCATCGCCAGGAAACACGAGCGGACCGAGTTCATCTCCGAAGCGAAAGCCGTCCTGCAGCAGGTCCGGGCCAACGCCGCCAAAGCCAATTAGCACTGCTCTTCAAACCCTTCCGCGAGATAGGAGCGACGCGGCTCCACTGCCTTCGACAAGCTCAGGCCCCGAGCCTGTCGAGGGAAACTCGCCGAAGTCCTCACGCGATACACCTCACATTTTGTCACGCTAATGTTCCCCTCAGCGCTTTCAACCGCCCCAGCTTTTTCTTACTCTCAATCCGTCTATTCTGAGAACCCTTCGTCGGCTTGGTCGGTTTCCGTTTCTTGCGCGGGACGGCTACGCTCTGGATCAGCAAGCGCAATCGTTCAAGCGCATCAGCGCGATTCTGTTCCTGACTCCGATGCTGCTGGGCCTTGATCGTCACAATCCCATCCTGCGAAATACGGTGATCCTTGAGCTTCAGCAGCTCCGCTTTGTAGAACTCCGGCAGGGACGAGGCTTCGATGTTGAACCGCAGGTGAACGGCGGTCGAAACCTTGTTGACGTTCTGTCCCCCGGCTCCCTGCGACCGCATGGCACGGATCAGAATCTCCGAGTCGGGGATCAAAATGTGAGATGAAATGTGGAGCATCGGGGCCACGACTCTTGGTACAACCGACTTCAACTACAGGCTCGCGTTGTTAGCTTTTATCATAGAAGCGCCACTTTACCAATCTTGGTGCCTGGCGGGACGACGGGAGAGGGCGGGTCAACTATGTCTTGAAGATTCACCATGAAGGTGCTGGAACTGAGGAGGCTCATCGGGGCTGATCTCCTCATCGCGCACGAGCCGGCGATCGTGATATAGTTACAAGCCCAGCCAATGGAAACGGGAATCACAGTGACGCCTTCTCCCTGCCTCTCCCTGCTGACCTGCCCCCTGTAGTTGTACCAGTGCAAATGTGAGTCAGGCGCAACGCGGCGCGATAGTCTCCGGTGCTGGTGGACGATAGCCCAGCGCAGATCTGGCGCCACCGCTCGACGAGCACCTGCACCTCCCAGAGTGTATCAAACAACTCCCGAGCCAGTAGTTCGTCTCGTAACTGTCCGTTAAAACTTTCGCTATATCCATTCTCCCAGGGAC
>Ga0233425_10001031_pt1 | contig 66136 bp, 57 predicted proteins | sample Watercolumn_Towu_2_FD_181712 | JGI IMG/M metagenome (GOLD analysis project Ga0233425, IMG submission 181712) | Freshwater microbial communities from Lake Towuti, South Sulawesi, Indonesia - Watercolumn_Towuti2014_140_MG | ecosystem: Environmental > Aquatic > Freshwater > Lake | place...
ATGGCGTTCAGCTGCGTGCTGACGGCGGCATGGGACGGAACGGACACGGGCGACCTCCTTCACGACAAAGCGGGAAGGTCAGTCTGCCTCAACCAGCGCCAGCCCGCGCCCATGGGATCTTTTTTATCGCCACCCAGCTTGCCCTTGAGGTAAGATGGGAACGTGCTACGATAGCGGTATCAAAAAGGTTGTATGGCGATCAAGGTGGATGGGGTGCGAGGCAGTGACCGGCAGCCGCGGCTGACCGTCGGATTGTCTGGCAGCAATCTCATACGCGTCAGCGACTTCAATCAACGCGTCGTGCTGCAGGCGATCCGCGTCGCGGGCGGTGAGACGTCGCGATCACAGCTCGCCGCGGCGACCGGCCTGACCTTCCCGACCATCGTCAACATCACCCGGCGCCTGATCGAGGCTGGCCTCATCCACGAGACCGCACGGATCAAGGGCCCGCGCGGCAGCCCGGCGGCGCGTCTGGCGATCGATCCGGACGGGTGTTTCTCGCTCGGGGTCAATATCGACAGGGACCATGTCACCGTGGTCATTCTCGATCTGGCTGGCGGCGTTCGGGCGCGTGACGTCCGCGAAGTCGATTTCCCGAGCCCCGAGATGGTGCTCGATTTTGTGGAGACCTGGTACAAGGATACGACCGAGGGCCTACGGCTCGATCGGAACCGCTTCATCGGTGTCGGGCTGGCGACCCCGGACGATATCGGTACGATCGTCCTGCCGAAGATGCCCGAGACCTATCGTGTCTGGGCGACGACTGACATTTCGGCGCTGCTTCAGGCGCGGCTGGACCTGCCCGTGCTCAGGGACAATGACGCGGCCGCCGCGGCGATCGGCGAGGCGCAATTCGGCGACGGCCGTGATTTTACCGATTTTTTCTACGTGCTCATCAGTGCGGGCCTGGGTGGCGCGGTCGTCGTCGACAACGAATATGTTCATGGCGGCGATGGCCGCGCCGGCGAACTGGGCCTGCTGCCCGCCGATTTTAACGATCCCTCCGGTCCCACCGTCCAGGACTGCGTATCACTGGCCGAGTTGCGGCTGCGTCTGGAGCGGTCGGGGTATACAGGAACGGTGGCGGAGCTTCGCCAGGATGTCGACTATTGCAACCCGGTCGTGCGGGATTGGTCGAGCCAGGCTGCCAGGACATTGACGCTGCCGATCCTGATGGTGAACGCCTTGCTCAATCCAACCGCCATCTTCATCGGCGCGAGGCTCCCCTCCTGCGTTCTGGACACGATCATCGCCGAGTTGACCAGAAACGTTGCAGCGCTTGGCAGCGCAGTTCCGAAAACCGCCCTCATCAGGCGAGCCAGCCACGATGAGGACGCCGTGGCAATTGGCGCCGCCATACTTCCATTCATCGCGCATACTCTGCCGTCGCATGCGTCGTTGATGAAGAACAAGAGCTGAATGCTCGACCTGTTTTGAAGCCGGTGGTTGCGGCCGCCCATCTCGCGACGTCAGCGGGCCTCTGGCTAAGATACAATTGAACGGGCGACTGCTCACCACGCCCGAATGCGCCATGAAGATCGGCAACATCATAAAATATGTGAGCGTGAACGAGACGCTTCGGGTCAGCTATAGCTTATATATGCAAGGCTGGCTTCGTCGCTGCGGTCCGCGCAGCCTGTTGCTGCCGCCGGCCGCGATGATCGGCTGATCCCCGACCGATGGCCGGGCAGGAACCTCGCGGCAGCTGCGGCGCTGTGCCGCTATGCAGCAGGATGACGAATTTGATGCGACACGGCATCGCGCGATCCCCAGTGGACGGGCGGCGCGGCTGGGCGTGTTCGGCAAGCTGGCGGGTGGTGTCGCCGGCGGCATGATCGCGGAGGGCGCGCGACGGCTCGCCGCCGGTGAGCGCCCCAAGGTGAGCGACCTGATCCTGACGCCGGGCAACGCCGCGCGCGTTGCGGATCGGCTGTCGCATCTCCGCGGCGCGGCGATGAAATTGGGTCAGATGGTGTCGATGGACGCGGGCGACGTATTGCCCGCCGAATTGTCGCAGATCCTCGCACGGCTCCGCAACCAGGCGTATCGCATGCCGCCGGCACAGCTCGATCAGGTGCTGCGACAGGAATGGGGGGCGGACTGGCGCCGGCGCGTCCGCCGGTTCGACGCGGCACCGATCGCGGCGGCGTCGATCGGTCAGGTGCATCGCGCGACATTGCCCGATGGCGGCATGCTGGCGATCAAGGTGCAATATCCCGGCGTAGCCGACAGCATCGATGCCGATGTCGACAATGTTGCCACGCTGCTGCGCCTGTCCGGGGTCGTTCCCGCTTCGATCGACCTTCGTCCACTGCTCGCGGAGGCGAAACGCCAGCTTGCCGAGGAAGCGGATTATGTCCGCGAGGGACAGCAGATGCGCCACTATCGCGCGCGGCTGGAAGGGGACCCGCGTTTCGTCGTGCCGCAGCTGCATGAGCCGCTCACCACCCGCCGCGTGCTCGCGATGTCGTTCGAGGAAGGGCGGCCGATCGAGGAGCTGGCGACGGCACCCCAGACGCAGCGCGACGCGGCGATGACCGCATTGCTGACGCTGGTGTTGCGCGAATTGTTCGAGTTCGGCGCGATGCAGACCGATCCGAATTTCGCCAATTATCGCTGGCGGCCCGATACGGGCGCGCTGGTGCTGCTCGACTTCGGTGCCGCGCGCGATGTGCCCGACGAAACCGTCGCGTCGTACCGACGCTTGATCGAGGCGGGCCTGGCCCGCGATCTCGATCGCATCCGCGCGATCGCGATCGAAACCGGCTTCATCGGCGAGGCAGCGGCGCGGGCGCATCGCCCGGCGATCGATCGGATCATCACGGCGATCGACGCGGCGATGCATCGGCCGGGCCCGTTCGACTTCGGCGACCGCGCATTCGTGCCCACTGTGCGAGAGGAAGCGCGCGGCATGATCGAGGATCGTGCCACCTGGCACGTTCCGCATGTCGAAACGCTGTTCGTCCAGCGCAAGGTGAGTGGCACCGCGCTCCTCGCCGCACGACTGAAGGCGCGGGTGGCGGTGCGTGAATTGGCCGCCGCTGCGATCCAGCGGCCGGCGGCACCAACATCATCCTGTGGCGTTGAGCCGTCATGACCGATGAAGACGAACGCTGGATGCGCGAGGCGATCAAGGTGGCGCGGTCGAAGGGTTCCGACCCGTCGACGTCGCCGCTGGGCTCGGTGATCGTGCTCGACGGACGCATGATCGCGGCGGAGCGCAACCAGACGCACGAACTGCCCGATGCCACCGCCCATGCGGAGATGATGGCGATCCGGCGCGGTTGCGAGGACAGTGGCGAGCTGGAATTGCGCGGCGCGACGCTTTACTCGACGCTGCAACCTTGTGGCATGTGCACCATGGCGTCGATCTGGTCGAAAGTCGGCCGGGTCGTCTACGGTGCCGGGCGCGATGACGTGCACGAGATGTATTTCGAGGCGCGCCATGTCGACACGCTGACGTTCATTGCCGATGCCTATCGTGACGATATCGTCATCGAGGGCGGATGCCTGCGCGCCGAATGCGCCAGCCTGTATTACCCGCCCGGCGCCGATCTGCCGGTCGAGGAACAGGCCAATCGGTAAGGGCTACGGGCGCGAATAGAGAAACGTGCCGCACAAGCCGTTGTCGTCCTCGCGTACCGGCATGGCCGAGCCGGCATAAGCTGCCAGGTTGAGCGAAGCACCCGCATCCGAGCGGTAGACGACGATCCAGCGAACCGGCTTGCCGCACAGCCGGTTGCGATTCCGCAGCAGCGGGTCGCTGGGGCGGGTGACCCGCAGCACGCGCGCCGCGACGGGGCCGAACAGGCCGCCGAACGCCGGTAGATCGGCGGCGATCGCCAATGGAAGCTGCTTGCCGGCGGCGGAAAGCCGGGTTGGCGACAGGTCGATGTCGCCGGTGATCGCGATCGCGGTGCGGCTGGTCGCGATCCAGTGTTCGGTATGCGGCGCGGCAGCGACCGACGCCGCCGCCATCCCGCCAAACAGCGCTATCGCCGCACCGACCAGATATTTCGACATCGTCCTTCTCTCCCGCGTCGTTCGGCCTCAACGGGCGCGACGGGCACCGATCGCACGCCACTGGCTGCGTGTCGCGCGTCCGCCGAGCCTTTCGGTCGAACGAACTTCGCGTAAGGTGGCCGCATCGGGAGAACAAGATGATGAACCATCGACTGAAATCGATATTGGGCGGATCCGCGGGCAATCTGGTCGAATGGTACGATTGGTACGCCTATTCGGCGTTCACCCTGTATTTTGCGCCGCATTTCTTTCCAGCGGCGGACCGCACGACCGAATTGCTCAACACCGCGATCGTCTTCGCGGTCGGCTTCGTGATGCGGCCTGTCGGCGGCTGGATCATGGGCATCTATGCCGATCGCAAGGGACGCAAGGCGGGGCTGACGCTGTCGGTGACACTGATGTGCGCCGGCTCGTTGCTGATCGCGGTGACCCCGACTCGCGAGACGATCGGCTGGGGCGCGCCGGCGCTGCTGATCGTGGCGCGGTTGATGCAGGGGCTGTCGGTCGGCGGTGAATATGGCGCCAGCGCGACCTATCTGTCGGAAATGGCGGGGAAGCATCACCGCGGTTTCTTTTCCTCGTTCCAATATGTCACATTGATCGCTGGGCAATTGACGGCGCTGTTGGTGCTGCTGGTCCTGCAATCCACGATGAGTGAGGCGACGCTGGACGCCTGGGGCTGGCGCATTCCGTTCCTGATCGGCGGTATATTGGCCGTCGCGGTCTTTTGGCTGCGTCGGCGGCTGGCCGAAACCGACAGCTTCGCCAATGCGCAGAAGGAAGGGCAACCCAAGTCGAGCCTGACCGGATTGTTGCGCGAACATCCACGCGAGTTCGTGACGGTCTTGCTGCTCACCGCCGGGGGCACGCTCGCTTTCTATGCCTATTCGATCTACATGCAGAAATTCCTCGCCAATACCGCCGGGTTCAGCCGACAGACCGCCAGTTCGATCAGCGCGGGGACGCTGTTCATCTTCATGTGCCTGCAACCGATCGCGGGGGCGTTGTCGGATCGGGTCGGGCGCAAGCCGCTGATGGTCGGGTTCGGCGTGCTGGGCGTGCTGCTGACCTATCCGATCTTCACCGCGCTGGAGGGGACCGACAATGCGACGGTCGCCTTCTTCCTCGTGCTGGGGGCGCTGGTGATCGTCACCGGCTATACCTCGATCAACGCGGTGGTGAAGGCGGAACTGTTCCCGGCGCATGTCCGCGCGCTGGGCGTGGCTTTCCCTTATGCGGTGGCCAATGCGATCTTCGGCGGAACGGCGGAGGCCGTCGCGCTGCAGTTCAAGAAGGCGGGCTGGGAGCAGGGATTCTACTGGTATGTCACCGCGATGATCGGGGTGTCGCTGCTGGTGTATCTGCGCATGCGCGACACGCGGGCGCACAGCCGGATCGTGGAGGATTGAGCGCGCCCGCCCCGGTGATTCCGTTCCGCCTGGCGCCGTACCGTCACTTCCGCCCGGTGGGGTCCAGCGCCGGCACGATCCGCGCCGCCTCCGCCGGATCGATCCCGGGGCGGGGGCCGGCGGGAAGGGTTTCCTCCCCGCGCATCGCCCGGCCGGCCCGCTGGATCGCCTCGATCAGACGCGGGTAGATGCCACACCGGCAGATATGCGTGATCGCGGCGGCGATCGCCTCTTCCGATGGCGCGGCGTTGCGTTTCAGCAGCACCGCCGCCGCCATCGCGATGCCGGGGATGCAGAAGCCGCATTGCGGGACATTCTCCGCGATCAGCGCCAACTGCACGGGGTGGGTGCGATCGCGCGACAATCCCTCGATGGTGGTGACGAAGGCCCCCTCGACCGAGGCGAGCGTCGTCTGGCACGATCGCACCGCATGACCGTCGATATCGACGGTGCAGGCCCCGCACGATCCGGTGCCGCAGCCATATTTCGTCCCGGTCAGGTTCGATGCGTCGCGGAGCGCCCACAGCAATGGCGTCTCGGGCGCCATCAGATACTCAACGGCCTCGTTGTTGACGGTCAATCGGGTCATGCACCGCCGATAGACGATTTTAGCGGCGTGCACACTTTCCGCATCGGCAAGCTGGCGGTAACAGGCAAAGCTTGCACAAAGGGGATTTCGCTTTGATCCAAGCCACGCCTCACGCGGCCGACGCCGCCAGCGGTGACGCGAGCCACGGCTATGACGCGCCCGATCTGCGCGTGTTCGTATTTGCGCTGTTCTTCATCTTCGGCGGGATCACCTCGCTCAACGATATCATCATCCCGAAGCTGAAAGAGCTGTTCACGCTCGATCACGCCACCGCGATGCTGGTGCAGACGGCATTCTTCTTTGCCTATGCGCTGTTCTCGCTGCCCGCCGCCGCGATCGTCCGGCGATTTGGCTATATGCGAACCGCCTCGATCGGGCTGGTGACGATGACGGCGGGCTGCCTGCTGTTCATTCCGGCCTCGTCCAACGCCGTGTTCGGCCTGTTCCTCGTCGCGCTGTTCGTGCTGGGGGCGGGGATCACGATCGTGCAGGTGGTCGCCAACCCGCTGATCTCGCTGCTCGGCAAGCCACAGACCGCGTCGAGCCGGCTGACTTTCGCGCAAGGGTTCAATTCGCTTGGCACGACGCTGTTTCCGCTGGCCGGCTCCGCGCTGATCCTCGGCGGCCTCGCCAATGTCAGCGCCGCGACGCTGACCGGCCCCGCGCTCGACGCCTATCGCGTCGAAAGTTCGCGCGTGATCGTGCATACCTATCTCGGCCTAGCGGTCGCGCTGCTGGTGATCGCGGCGGTGGTATGGTCGCGGCGCAACCGCTTGCAGGAGGAGCAGGACCACGAAGGATCGATCCTGCGTGCCTTCACGCTGCTGAAGCGTCCGCGCTTTGCGTTCGGCGTGCTGTGCATCTTCCTGTATGTCGGGGCGGAGGTCGCGATCGGATCGTTGATCGTCACCTATCTGATGCAGCCGTCGGTATGGGGTGTGGCGGACAAGGTGGCGGGCGATCACGTGCCCTTCTACTGGGGCGGTGCGCTGATCGGTCGGTTCATCGGCGCGTGGGTGTTGACGCGCGTTTCGCCGGGCAAGGTGCTGGCCGCCGCCGCCGGAGGCGCGATCACGCTGATCCTGATCTCCGCCAACACGAGCGGGGCGGTCGCCGGCTGGTCGCTGCTGGCGATCGGGCTGGTCAATTCGATCATGTTCCCGACGATCTTCACGCTCGCCAGCGAGGGACTGGGCAAGCGCGCGGCGGAAGGATCGGGCGTGATCGCCACCGCGATCGTCGGGGGCGCGGTGATCCCGTATCTCACCGGCGGCCTTGCCGATGCCAGCGGCAGCCTGCAGATCGCGCTCGTCCTGCCGGCGGTCTGTTATCTGGCGATCGCCGGTTTTGGCCTGTTCGCGCGGCGATCGGCGGTATCGGTCTGACGCGCCACTGGCCTAATCACGGGGGCGGGCGGCGAGACGGCTCGCCGCTCCGCCTCGCCGGGCTCGCGTCCGTCGTGCCCCCTCAATGCCCCAGGGCGGCGATTTCCTCGGCGGTGAAGCCCAGTTCGCGCAACACTGCGGCGTCCTCGCGCTCGCCCGCCATCTTCGGCGCGACCGTTTCGCTGCTCGAATAGCGCGGGGCGGGGGCGGGCTGGTCGACGCCGCCGGCGGTGACGAAGGCGCCACGCGCGCGATTGTGCGGATCCGCCAGCGTCTCGTCGAAGCCCAGCACCGGCGCGAAGCAGATGTCATGCCCCTTGAACAGCGCGACCCATTCGTCGCGCGTCTTGCCGCGAAACAGCCGGGTGATCTCCTCTTTCAAGGCGGGCCATTGCGCGGGGTCCATCTGCGCATCCCACTTCGCGTCGGAAAGGCCGGTGACCTCGCGGAACTTGGCGTAGAATTGCGGCTCGATCGCCCCCAACGACACGTATTTGCCGTCCGCGGTTTCATAGGTGTCGTAGAAGTGCGCGGCGGTATCGAGCAGGTTGGTGCCGCGCTCGTCCTTCCACCGCCCCATCGCGCGAAACCCCCACATCATGCTCATCAGCACCGATGATCCCTCGGTCATCGCCGCATCGACGACCTGACCCTCGCCGGTACGCTGCGCATGCAGCAGCGCCGCCAGCATGCCGAATGCAAGGAACATCCCGCCGCCACCGAAATCGCCCGCCAGGTTGATCGGCGGTGTCGGCTTCTCGCCCGCGCGGCCGAGGGCGTGGAGCACCCCGGAGATGGCGATGTAGTTGATGTCATGTCCCGGTTCCGGCGCCATCGGCCCGGTCTGGCCCCACCCGGTCATACGACCATAGACCAGCCTGGGATTATCCCCGATCAGCACGTCGGGGCCGAGGCCCAGTCGCTCCATCACGCCGGGGCGGAACCCCTCGATAATCGCGTCGGATCGCGCCACGATGCGGCGCACCGCCGCGATCGCGGCGGGGTTTTTCAGATCCAGCGAGATCGAACGGCGCGAACGTAGCAGCGGATCCTTCCCGTCGGTCGAGAAGCTCAGTCCCGGTCGGCCGCGATCGATGCGGATCACTTCGGCGCCATGATCTGCCAGCATCATGCCGGCGAACGGGCCAGGGCCGATTCCGGCGAATTCCACGATGCGAATGCCATTCAACGGTGCGCTGGCCACGTCTGTCTCCCTCTCCGCCTTCGGTGCCGCCCGGTGCGTATCGCGACACGCGGCAAGGCACAACAAAAGTTATGGCGGGAGTGGTGTCAGCGTCGGTAGGGATCGCGGATGTTGTTGATCCAGCCGGCGGACGGCGTCGGCGCGGTGGTGGGGGGCGGAACCCTGGTGGGCGCCGCTGGCGGGGTGGTGAACCGTGCGCCGGTCGGCGAGGGGGCCTGATCGGTCCGGGCGCGATGCTGACGCGCGGCGGCCAGATCGATCGTGCGATCGAAATGCAGGCCGGCCAGACGATCGTTCGCCCACATCACCTGTGCGGTCAGCCTGGGCAGCGTGCCCATGATGACATGAATCGTCTCGCCTTTGGTCAGGCGCATCAGGTTATCCACGCAGGCACCCGTGGCGGACAGGTTGCGGACGCGGCATTCCGTCGTCTCCGCTCCGCGATCGATCGCGGCGTGGAGGATGACGCTGCTGCGGGTTTCGCGGACGGGAGCGGTCGTCATGACAAGAGATTAACGATAAATTTGCCAATAAAGTCTTAAGATCGCGACGGAGCGATGCTCAATTCATGGGCATAACGTGGCTGGTCGATCGCCAGCGTATCGAGCGCGCAGGCGCGCAGATGCGCGACCAGTTCGGGGGTGTCGGGTGCGATCGCGCCATCGCGCAGCCGTTCCACCAGCAGGCGATCCAGCGCATCGCGCGAACCCTCGCATCCCAGCAGGGCGCGCAATCGAACGGCGGCACGGCGATCGGCCTCTGGGCCCAGCGCGATGTCCCGCGCGGCGATCTCCAGCGCGTTCTTCGCGACGCGCAGTGCGAAGCCATGCGCGCTGCCGTCGACCGGCAACCAGCGCGCCACGCCCTCGACCAATGCCTGGGCGGTGGGATGGGTAATCATTGCCGCGCGCTCCGTTCGATGATCGCGACGATATCCGCCTCGGCTTCCGACAGGCGCCGCCCGATCACCGCACGCTCGGGGCCGATCGACGGATCGGCGGCGAAGCTGGCGTGCATCAATGTGGTCATCACTCCCCATTTCAGGCTGCCGATCATCTGCCAGAGGTCGATGCGCAGCGGGTCGATCGCCTCGCCCCCGGCGTCACGATAGCCGGCAAGCAGATCGTCGAGGTTCCCGAACCCGCCAACGCGATGCCCCGGCTGTCCGAACCGCCAGCTGTTGGTGCAGATCCAGCCGATGTCCTCCGCCGGATCACCGATATGGGTCAGCTCCCAATCGAGTACCGCGACCAGCCCCGAATGCGGATCGACCATGAGATTGCCGTTGCGGAAATCGCCATGGACCAGCCGCATCGCGACCGGCGCGCTCGGCAAGCGCACCTCCAGCCAGCGAAAGGCGGCCTCGATCGTCGGCCGAACCGCGCCTGACTCGCGCCAGGTGCGTTCGTATCTCGCCAGCGTCGCGGCGGCATCGATCGTCTCCAGCCCGGCCGGCGGCGGCGTGGCGTGAATATGCGCCAGCGCGGCACCACATTGCCGCGCGAGGCGCGCGCGGGCGGGTGCGAAGGCGGCGTCGGTGGCGATGCGCCTGCCCAGCGTCTCCCCCGCCAGCCGTCGCATCACATAGGCATCGCCCAGGCCATCGGCTGGGGGGCAGATGCGCACCACCTCGGGGGCGGGCACGCCAGCCGCCACCGCTGCCTCGATGACACGTGCCTCGCGCGCCAGCGATGCCGCCGGTTCGGCCGGTTCGGCTCGCCGGCGGAGGATCAGGGCGTCGTCCCCGGCGGCAAACGCCCATGTCTCCATGCTCGCCCCGCCGGTCAGCCGCTCCAGCCCGTGGATACCGGACGCATCGGGCGCCAGCCGATGCGCGATCGCCGCCAGCCGGTCGCCTATCTGCTGCTCGCTGAGCCGTTCCGTCATCGTCATCGGAGGGGATGTAAATCGTCCCCGGCCGCGCTACGCAAGTTAAAAGACCTGACTTAGATGGCGATCGGAGAGGATCATGGATTTCGGGCTGCCGCAGGAACTTACGGACTATCTGGCGGAACTCGACCGCTTCATCGAGGCGGAGATCCGCCCGCTGGAGGAAGCGGACGACAATGTCCGCTTCTTCGATCATCGCCGCGAATATGCGCGCACGGATTTCGAGCGTGGCGGGCTGCCGCGCCACGAATGGGAGGAATTGCTGCGCGAGGCGCGGCGGCGCGCCGACAAGGCGGGGCACCTGCGCTTCGCGATGCTGCCGAAATTCGGTGGGAAGGGCGGATCGAACCTGTGGATGTGCGTCATCCGCGAATATCTCGCCGCCAAGGGGCTGGGGCTGCACAACGATCTGCAGAACGAGCATTCGATCGTGGCCAACAACCCCTTCGCCAAGATGTTCGATGATTTCGGCACCGAGGCGCAGAAACAGGAATTTCTCGCCGGGATGCTCGACGGGACGACGCGGATCACCTTCGGCCTGACCGAGCCCGACCACGGCTCCGACGCGACGCATATGGAAACGCGCGGGGTGCGCGAGGAGCGCGATGGCGTGGCCGGGTGGCGCATCAATGGCGAGAAGATGTGGACGACCGGGATGCACGTCGCGACCCATTGTGCGCTGTTCGTCCGTACCAGTGGAGCGGATGGCGCGGCGCGGGGCATCACCTGCTTCCTGGTGCCGGCGGATGCTCCGGGGGTGGAGGTGGAGGAATATCTGTGGACCTTCAACATGCCCACGGATCACCCGCGCGTCGCCTTTCGCGACGTCTGGGTGCCCGATACCGCGATCTTTGGCGAGCCGGAGAACGGCCTGCCGCTGGCGCAGAGCTTCGTCCACGAAAACCGCATCCGCCAGGCGGCGGGGAGCCTTGGCGCGGCGGCCTATTGTATCGAGGAGGCGGTCCGCTACGCCCGGCAGCGCAAGCCGTTCGGCGATGAACTGGCGACGAACCAGGCGATCCAGTTTCCGCTGGTCGAACTGGCGACGCAGGCGGAGATGCTGCGGCTGCTAATCCGCAAGACCGCGTGGCAGATGGATCAGATGCCACACCCGGAGGTCGAGAAGCGGCTCTCCGACAAGGTCAGCATGTGCAATTACTGGGCGAACCGGCTGGCCTGCGAGGCGGCTGATCGCGCGATGCAGGTGCACGGCGGGATCGGCTATTCGCGGCACAAGCCGTTCGAACATATCTATCGCCATCACCGCCGCTATCGAATCACCGAGGGCGCGGAGGAGATTCAGATGCGCAAGGTAGCGGCGTTTCTGTTCGGCTACCTGGGGCCGAGGCGTAAGGAGTTCGCGGAGCTGGACGCGAGCGACGTGGATTATCGTGTCGAGCCGCAGATCCGGCCGCGATCCGGATGGCAGGCATTGAGTTAGTCGCCGTTCGTCATCGCCGTCCTTGCCGCGGCGATGACGATGGAAAGGGGTGAGGGGTTGCGGCTCGCCCAAAGCCGGCATAACGGATGTTACGTCCGGGCAAAGGGCGGGAGAGAGGAACGATGCTGAAGACGCGGTTCACCGAGGCGTTCGGGGTGGAATATCCGATCGCGCAGGGCGGTATGCAGTGGGTCGGCAAGGCGCAGTTGGTGGCGGCGGTCGCCAATGCGGGAGCGCTCGGCTTCGTTACCGCGCTGACCCAGCCGTCGCCCGAGGAACTGGCGAGGGAGATCCAGCGCACGCGGGACCTGACCGACAAGCCGTTTGGCGTAAACCTGACGATCCTGCCGACGATCAACCCGCCGCCTTATGCCGAATATCGCCGCGCGATCATCGAGGGCGGGGTGAAGATCGTCGAGACGGCCGGCTACAAGCCGCAGGAGCATATCGACGACTTCAAGGCGCATGGCATCAAGGTGATCCACAAATGCACCGCGGTTCGCCACGCCCTGTCGGCGGAGCGAATGGGCGCCGACGCGATCAGCATCGACGGATTCGAATGCGCCGGTCATCCGGGGGAGGATGACATTCCGGGGCTGATCCTGATCCCCGCCGCGGCGGACAAGGTGACGGTGCCCATGCTGGCATCGGGCGGGTTCGCCGATGGACGCGGGCTGGTCGCCGCGCTGGCGCTGGGCGCGGACGGGGTGAACATGGGCACCCGCTTCTGCGTCACGCAGGAGGCGCAGATCCCTGACAGCTTCAAGCAGCGCATGGTCGCCAATGACGAGCGGCAGACCGACCTGATCTTCCGCACGCTGCACAACACCGCGCGGGTGATGAAGAACAAGGTGTCCGAAGAGGTGGTCGCGATCGAACGCGCCGGCGCCGGCCAGGGCGGGGCCAAGTTCGAGGATGTGCAGCATCTCGTCGCCGGCCGCCGTGGCGCCGCGGCGATGGAGCGCGGCGATACCGACGATGGTATCTGGTCCGCAGGGATGGTGCAGGGCCTGATCCATGACGTGCCGACGGTGAAGGAACTGGTCGAGCGGATCGTCGCGGAGGCGGAGCAGATCATCGATCAGCGACTTGCCTCGATGATCGCCCGATTTGCGGAAGCGGCGGAATAAGCGCAACAATCTGCCGTCGGCGCGCGTAGCGCGGTTGCTCCCCGAGCCATTGCCATCGTATGAGGGCGAATGGATCGTTCGACCGCGCCGCGCGCGTTTTCCTTGCCCGACGCCGTGGATCTGACTGTTTGCGATCGGGAACCGATCCATATTCCGGGGGCGATACAGCCCCACGGCCTGTTGCTGGTGGCCGATCCCGCGACCTTCGCGGTGGTCGCCGGGGCGGGCGCGCTGGAGGAGATCGTCGGGCCGGAGTGGCTGGGCGCATCGCTGCCCCATCTGTTGCAACAGGATATCGCCGCGCTGGTGGACGGCGTCCATCTCGGGCCCGGTGGCACCGTCCTCGGCACGCGCTTCCTCGACTATGACGTGGCGCTGCACCGCACCGATAGCTGGCTGCTCGCCGAACTGGAGCCGGTGGGGGACGATCGTCGGTCCGCCGGAGAGATCCTGGCCTGGCTGGATACGATCGCGACGGGGTTTGAGCGGGCGAGCACCTTGACCGCGCTGTGCGATCGCGCCGCGGTCGCCTTTCGTGCACTGACGGGTTTCGATCGCGTGATGATCTATCGTTTTCTGGACGATGATGCCGGGCGTGTGATCGCGGAGGATCGCGATCGATCGCTCGACGCCTTTCTGCACCATCACTTTCCGGCAAGCGATATTCCGCGACAGGCGCGGGCGCTGTACGTCCGCAATCGCACCCGCGCGATTCCGAACATCACATATGCCCCCGCGCCGATCCGCCCGGCCGGCTTCGACACGATCGATCTCAGTGATGTCGCGGTGCGCAGCGTGTCGCCCATCCATCTCCAGTATCTGCGTAACATGGGGGTGGAGGCGTCTGCGTCGATCTCGATCGTCAAGGACGGCATGTTATGGGGGCTGATCGCCTGCCATCATCATTCGCCGCGATTGCTGCCGCGCAGTATCCGGGCGGCCTGTTCGGCGCTGGCGGGCGGACTTGCCCGGCAGATCCGCGCCAAGGAAGAAGCGGACGATTATCGCGAGCGGTTGACGTTGCGGGGCGAGGAGGATCTGCTCCGCCCGATCCTGATGGCGGACGGCGCCGAGGCCGGACTGACCCCGGTGGTCAAGCTGCGCGGTGACGACCTGCGGCGGATGTTCGGGGCCGACGGCCTGGCGGTGGTCGATCAGGGAAGGATCACCGCCGCCAGCGGGGCGTTCCCCGATGTGGCGGCGCTGACGGCGTTCGCCGACTGGCTGGAGGATCGCGATGACCGCGCACTGTTCTCCACCCGAGAGCTGGCGACGGAGTGGCGCGATGCCGCGCGGTTCGGCATCTTCACCGGCGTGCTCGCGATGCGCTTCGACGATGGCCAGTCGCTGGTGTGGCTGCGCGCCGAGCAGATCGAGGAAGTCGAGTGGGCGGGCAACCCCCACAAGGCGATCCCGCACGATCCCGGCGCGCCGCTTCGCCCGCGACAATCGTTCGAATCGTGGCGCGAGCAGGTGCGCGGTCGATCGCGCCGCTGGACGCTCGAACAACTGGAGGCGGCACGGCGGCTGCAGCGGCTGATCCGGGACGGGCGTATCGCCGGCGATCTGCGTCGGCTGAACCGCGAACTGGAACGCACCGGCCTGGAGAAGGACGCCGCGCTGGCGCAGAAGGATCTGCTGATGCGCGAGGTCGATCATCGGGTGCAGAACAGCCTGCAACTGGTGTCCTCGTTCCTCGCGATCCAGGCGCGCGACGTCGGGCCGGGGCCGGTGGCGGATCACCTGACCGAGGCGCGCTCGCGCCTGTCGGCGGTGGCGCTGGTGCACCGGCGGCTGTATCGCGACGACCAGATTGAGACGATCCACCTCGATCGCTATCTCGCCGAATTGATGGAGGATCTGAAATCCTCGCTCGGTGCCGATTGGGCGCGTGAAATGACGCTCGATCTCGCCCCGGTGCTGATCCCCACCGATCGCGCGGTCAATGTCGGGCTGATCGCGGCAGAACTGGTCATCAATGCGACCAAATACGCCTATCCCGGCCGCGGCAGCGGAGCGATCGACGTGGTGCTGGAACAGCATCGCAACCGACTGCGGCTCGTGGTCGCGGATCGCGGCGTGGGCAAAAGCGGGCTTGGCGAAGGTTTCGGCAGCCGAATGATGGCGGCGGTGGTGCAGCGGATCGGCGGTGAGATTGCCTATCTCGACAACGAGCCGGGGCTGCGCGCGGTGCTGACCGCGCCGATCACCGAATAGGGGCGGATCGCCTTCGCATCACCCCAGCGCAGCGCGATACAGGTCGAACGTCGCGACCGCGCCGGCCAGCAGGCGATCGCGCCACGCATCATTTTCCTCCGCTGCCGCATCGTCCAGCGCGGAGCGGATGGCACGCCATTGCCCCGGGCCATGGACCGCGCCGAGATAGGCGCTCGGCAGTGACGCCGGCACCTGTCGTGCCAGCATCGCACCGCCCAGCCGCGAGCCTTCCACCACATACAGCACGCCCCAGCGCGCCGCGTCGTCGCCGACGTCGAAGGGCAGCGGCGGCGGCATCGCCTCTCCCAGCGCGGCGAGATCGGTAGCGAGCAGGGGGGCGCGTAGTGGCAGTGTGCGCGCGAACGGCAGCGGCGCCATCGCCGCTTCCGCCGCGGGCAGCGCGCGTGCATGCGCGATCAGTAACGCGCGATACGCGGCGGCATCCGACAGATCGTGCGCGCCGAACGCGGTATCGACCGCGTCATGCGCTGCCCCGGTCGCCTGCCGCAGCAGCGCGATTGCTGACATCGTCTCAGTCGAGGCCATGTTCGAGGAAGCGCTCCGCGACCGCGCAATGCATCGCCACGCCCTTGGCCATCACCTCCTCGGCGATCGTCATGCGTGTGTTGTGCAGCGGCGGATTGGTGCGCGGATCGCTACCCTCCGGCGCGACACCGATGAATGCCATCGCTCCCGGCAATTCGCGCAGCACGTAGCTGAAATCCTCTCCGCCCATCATCGGCGCGGGCATGATCGACCAGCCGCCTTCTCCACTGATCTCATCCGCCAGATCGCGCATCAGCCGCGTCGCGCGCGGATCGTTCATCGTTACCGGATAGCCTTCGTCGATCTGGGTCTCGGCGGTGCAGCCATGCGCGGCGGCGATGCCCTGCGCGATCTGGTGAAAGGCGGCGCGCATCGCCTCGCGCGTGGCGTTCGACAGCGTCCGCAACGTGCCCATCAGCTTGACTTCGCCGGGAATGATATTGTGCGACGAGCCGGCGTGGATCTGCGTGATCGTCAGCACCGCCGGATCGGCGACCGGCACCCGCCGCGCCACATGCTGTTGCAGCGCGGTGACGATCGCACAGGCGACCGGAATCGGATCGACCGCTTCGTGTGGCATCGCGGCGTGCCCGCCCTTGCCACGGATCGTTGCCAGCACCGTGTCGGTGGAGGCGAGCAGCGCGCCTTCTCGGCTGACGAACACGCCGGCTGGGGCATTGGGGGTGATGTGCAGCGCAAAGGCAGCTTCCGGGCGTGCGATATCGAGCAGCCCGTCCTCGATCATCCAGCGGGCGCCGTGATGACCTTCCTCGCCGGGCTGAAACATGAACACGATCGTGCCCGACAGTTCCGCGCGCCGTGCGCTCAGCGCTCGCGCCGCGCCCACCAGCATCGCGGTATGCGCATCATGCCCGCAGGCATGCATCGCCCCCGGCAGCGTCGAGGCGAACGGCAGCCCCGTTTCCTCCGTCATCGGCAGCGCATCCATATCGCCACGCAACAGCACCGTCCGCCCGTTCGATCCCGCGCCGCCGGCGCGTCCGCCGCGCAGGATGGCAACGAAGCCCGTGGTGCTCCGGCTGTCGTGGATTTCCAGCGGCAGTCCGGCGAGCGCAGCCTTCGCCTTTTGCGTGGTCAACGGGCAGTGCAGCCCCACCTCGGGTTCGGCATGGATGGCGCGGCGCAGCGCGATGACGCCGTCGAGTTGTTCGGTGCCGATCGCGTGCCAGTCGGTGCGGTCGGAAAGCAGGGTCGTCATGGAGAAACTCCTTCGATCCCGTGACTGTAACCCCGCCGTCACCAAAGCGGAAGCGTCCGGCGCAGTCCAACGGTCACGGCATGCGTCGCGCGCTCGTGATGCGGATGACGGGATCGAGCATTTGTCCCTTCATCACGCCCTCCCCGGCGGTGGGGGAGGTGGGGGCGACCAAAATCCGGCGGATTACGTCCATACCCTCGATCACGCGCCCGAACACCGCGAAGCCAGGCTCCCCAGGCTTGGCATCCATCGACGTGATATCGCCGACCACCACGAAGAAATCCCCCGCCGCGGTGCCCGGCGTGGCCATCGCCATCGACAGCGCGCCATCGACATGGCTCAACCCGGTCTGCGTCGTCGGTTCGTGCGCGATCGGCGGCAACGTCCGCTTTGGATCGTTGCGCGTTCCGAACTGCACCAGGCCGTAGCCGTCACCCACTTTCACCGCGCGATAGAAGCCGATCCCATCGAGCTTCTTCTGGTCGACATATTTCAGGAAATTGCCGGCGGTGACGGGGGCCGCGGCTGGATCGACCCCGATGACGATCGGCCCGGCATCGGTGGTGAGGCGCACGCGAACCAGCGCGGCCTGCGGCGCGGCGGGCGCCGGCGTCGTGATGGCGGATGGGGCAGGCAGCGCGGCCGGGGTCTGTGCCGCGGCCGGGGCGGTCGCCTGTGTCGCGGCGAGCAGCATCAACAGCGGCAGCATCATGCCGTTCCCCGCGCGATCAGCATCGGCACGGTGGTGGCCGGCGTGCCGGTGAGTTGCAGCACGTACCGCCCGGGGGTCAGCCGGAAGTCGACGATCTTGCGAATGCCGGTGCAGATCGGGCCATGGCCATGTCCGGTCGCCGGCATTGCACGACCGGCGCGGATCACGTCGATCCACGCCGCCTCGCCCAATGCGACGCGATAGGTGCCGCCACGCGACACCTGAAACAGTGCCAGCCCGGCATTGGTCTCCCCCTCGGCCGGTTTGCCCGGTTGCGCCGCAGGGGTGACCTGGTCCGCCGGGGCGAGTTGCAGATCGACGCCGCGACCGATGACGACGACGGGCGCGGTGCGAGTGCTGGTGCCGGCCTTCGCAGGCGAGCGCTGGCTCCAGCGACTGAACTCGGCGGGGAAGGCGACGCGCACCGTGGCGCAACGCGGATCGCTGGCCGATTCCTGAGCATCGGCGGACGTCGCCAGCCATGGCATGGCGATCAGGGAAAGGAGGAACATCGAGCGCATGTGCTTCCTCTATCGTTTTCCGCGCATCGCGACCACCCTGCGCGCGGGCGGCGACGGCAACCTTAGCGCCCCCGACTGGTTGACTCAGCGATATCCGAGGAGAGGCGAAATGGCGGACGAGCAGGATCAGCGCGGCGGCGATGCGGGCGATACGGCGAAGGCGGCGCGATCGGCCTTTGAGCAACATGTCGCCGATCCGGCGCGCCGCGCCGGGGACGCGATGCGGGCGTCGGGCGAGAATATCGTGCGCAATTCGTCGCAGATCGGGGTGACGATCATCGATCAGGCGCAGGCGAACGCGCAGGAGGCCTTCGCCGCGCTACGCGCGGCGGCGCAGGCCAACGATCTGTCACAGGTAATGCAGATCCAGGGCGATTATCTGCGTGATCAGGGCAAGCGCTCCATGGAACAGGCGCGGGAGATCGGCGAGATGATCATGCGCTTCGGCCGCGAGGCGGTAACGCCGGTAAAGCGCGACGGATAACACGCCGGTTCGTCCAGCGGAGGCGAACAAGGGGGTGTGATCGGGTGGGGCGACGGTCCGACCCGATCCTACTCCGTCATGCGACGCGCCAGCACCACCAGATCGTGCGCCCGGCCCGTGCCGTCGCGCACGTGGCCGGTCAGTTGTGCCTCGCTCGCGAAGCCGAAGGTTTCGAACATCGTGATGGCATCTTCCTGATCGGCGGTCATCGCCGCGGTCAGCTTGGCCAGGCCGCGTCCCTCCGCGATCCGCATGAGCGCTTGTAACAGATCGCGCCCCAGCCCCGCGCCGCGTCGATCCGAGGCGACCAGCAAGCGCACTTCGCCCACATGCGCGCTCCAGCCAAGCGGATCGCGCACCAGCGCGGCGGTGCCGACCAGTGCGCCGTCCTCCTCGGCGATCAGACCGTCGATCCAGCCATCGTCCATCGCGGTCAGCCATGCCGCAATCACGCGCGGATGGCGCAGGTCGCGCCCCAGGAACAGCAGATCATGCTCTGGCAACGCCTCCGCGAACCGCTGCATGGATACGCGATCGTCGGTACGGAATCGGCGGATACGGTAATCGCCCATCGGCGGCTCTCTCCCGGTCAGTCGCCCAGCCTCCGGTCTGCGAAGCGAGGCGTCAAGCCGCTTTACCTTTGCGGCTGTGCCGGCGGCGGCGGGGGAGAGCCGTTCTGTCCGATCAGCACCGGGCCTTGCGGGGTGACGTCAAGCAGCGAGTCCCCGCCCAGCGTACGATACAGGGTCACGAGATTGGTCGCTTGCGTCAGCTGCGTCGATACCAGCGTCTGCTGTGCCGAATAAAGCTGCCGCTGCGCATCCAGCGAAGACAGATAGGTATCGATCCCGCCCCGGTAACGCGCCTGAGTCAACTGGTAGGTATCGAGCGCCGCGACGTAGAAGCGGCGGTTCGCGGCGAGCTGGTCGCCGATCGTTCCGCGCCGCGCGAGAGCGTCCGACACTTCGGAAAAGGCGGTCTGGATCGTACGTTCGTAGCTGGCGAGCGCGGCGTCGCGTTGCGCACGGCTATATTCCACCTGTGCCCGGCCGGCCCCCGCCTGGAAGATCGGATAGGAGGCGTTCGGGCTGACCGAATAGTTGAACGCGCCGCTGGAGAACAAGGTGCGCAGCGCCCCGCTGGCGAAGCCGACCAGCCCGGTGAGCGAGATACGCGGGAACAGCGCCGCGCGCGCAGCGCCGATCTCCGCATTGGCGGCCCGCAGCGTATATTCGGCCTGCACCACGTCCGGCCGGCGCAGCAGCACGCCGGAGTCGATCCCCGCGGGTACCTCGCCGATCTGCTTCGACGCTTCCTCGATCGAGGCGGGCAGCAGCGCCGGATCAACAGGCGCGCCGACCAGCAATTGCAGCGCGTTGACGTCTTGCGCCAGCGCGTTGCGCTGCTGCGCGAGATCCGCCTCGGCAGTGGCGAGGATCTGTTCGGCCTGGCGCAGATCGGTGCGCGGGGCGACCCCGCCGCGGCGCCGTGCGTCGGTGAGTTGCACGCTCTGCCGCGCGATCGCCGCTGTCTGTTCGGCGATCGTCATCAGGCTCTTGTCAGCGGCATAGGCCAGCCATGCGGTCGCGACATCCCCTACCAGCGTCAGCCGGGTCGCGCGTGCGGCCGCTTCCTGCGCGAAATAGCGCGACAGCGCGGCGTTGGTCAGCGCGCGCACTCGCCCGAACAGATCGATTTCGAACGAGGTCACCCCGATCTGCGCCTGGAAGGTGCTGCGCCCGCCGGATGTGTTGACCACCGAGGTCCCGGTCCCGGTGCCGGTGCCGGTGCCAGTCCCGGTGCCCGCTCCCGTGCCCGTATTGGTCAAGGTGGTCGTGCCGTTGCCGGTTTCGCGGTAGCTGTAGGCGCCGGTGGCGGCGACGGTCGGAAACAGGCTGCCGCGCTGGATGCGATATTGCGCGCGCGTGCTTTCGATGTTCGCCACGGCGATGCGCAGGTCGCGGTTGTTGGCAAGCGACTGGTCGATCAGTGTTTGCAGGCGCTGGTCGCGAAAGATGTCGCGATAGGTGATCGCCGGCAGCGACGCCTCGCTGCTGCGCAGATAGGCGTCGCCCACCGGCCACGACGGCGGCACCGGCGCCAGGGGGCGTATATAAGCGGGTGTCAGCGAGCAGCCGGCCAGCGCGGTCGCTGCGGCCAGGGCGGCGAGGCGGCGGATCATCGTGAAGGCTCCGGCGCGGAAGGGGCAACGGGGGCGGGCAGGGCCGGCTTTTCCAGGGGGGCGGGCAGCCGGGGTGGTGCGCTTCCGCCGCCGGGGCCGTGATCGGGATCGTGTCCGCCCCCCTGCGGGCCATTATCGCTGGGATCGGCACCGCGCCCCAGGCCCTTCAGCCCATCGCGGAACCCGCGCCGCACCATCACGAAGAACAGCGGGATATAGAAGATCGCCAGCACCGTCGCGGTCAGCATCCCGCCGATCACCGCGGTGCCGATCGCGATGCGGCTGTTGGCGCCCGCGCCGGTGGAGATCGCCAGCGGCAATACGCCGAAGATGAACGCCAGGCTGGTCATCAGGATCGGACGCAGACGGATTCGTGCGGCGGCCAGCGCGGCGTCGATGACGCGCTTGCCCTTCTTCTCCTCCTGCTCGGCGAATTCAATCATCAGGATTGCGTTCTTCGCCGCGAGGCCCATCGTCGTCAGCAGCCCGATCTGGAGATAGACGTCGTTGACCAGCCCACGCAGCGTGGTGAACAGGATCGCGCCGATCAGGCCCAGCGGGATGACAAGCAGCACTGCCAGCGGGATCGACCAGCTTTCGTACAGCGCCGCCAGGCACAGGAACACGACGAGGATCGACAGGCCGTACAGCAACGGCGCCTGCCCCGAGGATAGACGTTCCTGATAGGACAGCCCCGCCCAGGAGATGCTGGTGCCCGGGATCTGCGACGCGAGTTCCTCGATCCGCTGCATCGCATCGCCCGAGCTGCTGCCGGGCGCCGCCTGGCCCTGGAATTCGAAGGACGAGATGCCGTTGAAGCGTGACAGCGTCACCGGCGCCTGCGTCCAGCCGATCCGCGCGAAGGCGGAGAAGGGCACCATCTGCCCGTCCGAACCGCGCACGAACCACTGGTTGAGGTCCTCCGGTTCGGCACGATACGGGGCATCCCCCTGAACGAACACGCGCTTCACACGGCCGCGGTCGATGAAGTCGTTCACGTAACGGCCGCCCCAGGCGGTCGACAATGTCGTATTGACGTCAGACTGCGTCAGCCCGAGCGCCGCCAGCTTCTGTTGATCGATATCGATCTTCAGGGTGCCCACGTCCGGCAGCTCGGAAAGGCGCACCGATGCGAGCCGCGGGTCCTCCTCCGCCAGTGCGAGCAAACGGTCGCGTGCGTCGTCGAATTGCTGGTCCGACAGGCCGCCGCTGTTCTGCAGCTCCATCGTGAAGCCGTTGGACTGGCCAAGCCCGCGCACCGCCGGCGGGATCAGCGCGAAGACGCGGGCGTCGCGGAACTCGCGAAACGCCGCCGAGGCGCGCGCCACGATCGCATCCGCGGTATTCTCCTTGCCGGAGCGATCCGCCCAGTCGACGAAGTTGAGGAAGCCCTGGCCGGTGTTCTGCCCGCTCGCCCCGCCGCCGGCGCCGGACACGGTGAAGATCGTCTTCGCGTTCTTCGGTTCGTGCTGCGCGAAGTAATTCTCCACCTGCCGCTGCACGTCATAGGTGCGGCCCTGCGTCGCGCCGGCGGGCAATTGGAACTGGATGCTGGCGCTGCCCTGATCCTCGGTCGGCAGGAAGCCGGTCGGCATGCGCAGGAACAATACCGCCAGCAGGGCCACCACCGCCGCATAGACGATCAGCCACAGCACCTTGCGATCGATGACGTGGCGCACCCCGGCCTCGTAGCGCGCGACGCCACGATCGAAACTGTCGTTGAACCAGTCGCGCGCGCGCTCCATCCCGTGCGCGACGCGCGGCAGGCGCCGGCCGATCCAGCCCTGTTCGAGCGGGTCGCCATTCTCGTCGTGCTTCTGCTTCAGGACGGTCGCCGTCAGCGCGGGCGACAGGATCAGCGCGACGAGCACCGACAGCACCATCGCCGAGACGATCGTGAGCGAGAACTGGCGATAGATGACGCCTGTCGACCCGCCGAAGAACGCCATCGGCAGGAACACCGCCGACAGCACCAGCGCGATCGCCACCAGCGCGACGGTGATCTCGTTCATCGACAGGATCGTCGCCTCACGCGGGGTCATGCCTGGATTTTCCTCCAGCAGACGTTCCACGTTCTCGACCACGACGATCGCATCGTCGACCAGCAATCCGATCGCCAGCACCAACCCGAACAACGTCAACGTGTTGATCGAGAAGCCCGCGAGATAGAAGATTGCGAACGTGCCCAGCAGCACGACCGGCACCGCGATCGCGGGCACCAGGGTGGCGCGCCAGCTTTGCAGGAACACGAACATCACGATGACGACCAGGATGATCGCCTCGATCAGTGTCTTGACCACTTCCTCGATCGACAGCTTGATGAAGTCGGTGGTGTCGTTGGCGAAGGCATATTCCAGCCCGGCGGGGAAACTTTTCGATGCCTGTTCGACATGCGCCTTCACCAGTTCGGCGGTCTTCAGCGCGTCCGCGCCCGGCGCGAGCAGGATCGCGATGCCCGCGCCCGGATGGCGGTTGACACGACTGCGCGCGCTGTAATTTTCGGAGCCCAGCTCGATCCGGGCGACGTCGCGCAGCCGCACGGTGGCGCCGCTGTTCTGCGTCTTCAGGATGATATTGGCAAATTCGGCCGGCGTCGTCAGGCGCGATTGCGCGGTGACGACCGCGTTCAGCATCTGCGTATCGGGCATCGGTTGCCCGCCGACTTCACCTGCGGCGACCTCCGCATTCTGGTTGGTAATGGCGGTAACGACATCGCCTGGCATCAGCTGATAGGCATTCAGCCGCGCCGGATCGAGCCAGATGCGCATCGCATATTGCGACCCGAAGACGTTGGTATCGCCGACGCCCGGGATACGACTGAGCGGGTCCTGCAGGTTCGACGTGAGATAGTCCGAGACGTCGCGATTGGTCAGCTTGTCGGTCGCGTCATACACGCCGACGATCAACAGGAAATCCGGGTTGGACTTGCGGACGACCAGGCCCTGCTGCTGCACCTGTTGCGGCAGGCGCGCGACGGCCTGCTGCACCTGGTTCTGCACCTGCACCTGCGCGATATCGGGATCGGTGCCCTTGTCGAAGGTGACGGTGATCGTCACCGACCCGCGGCTCGACGAGGACGACTGGAAGTACAGCAATCCGTCAAGCCCGGTCAGCTGCTGCTCGATCACCTGGGTCACGCTGTTTTGCAGCGTCTGGGCGTTCGCGCCGGGGAAGGTGGCGCGGATCGAGACCTGCGGCGGCGCGACGTCGGGATATTGTGCGATCGGCAGCGACAGGATCGCGCCCACGCCCGCCAGCATGACGATGATGGCAAGCACCCATGCGAAGATGGGGCGGTCGATGAAGATGCGCGACATGAAAGCCTTAGCCTGCCTTGCCCGCGCCCTTCTCGGCCTGCATCTTCTTCATCTGCTCGGGCGAGGGGGGGACGATACGTTGCGGCGTGTTGGCCGGCACGGCAGTGATCGCGGCATCGGGTTTCAGATCGCGCAGCCCCTGCGTGATGACCTTGTCGCCATCGTTCAGGCCCTTGGTCACCACCCAATAAGCGCCCTGCGTCCGCTCCGCGGTGATCGAGCGTTGCACCGCCTTGTTGTTCGGCCCGACCAGGAACAACGTCGCATTGCCCTGCGGGTCGCGCGTCACGGCCTGTTGCGGGACGAGGAAGGCGTTGCGCTGGATCGACTGCGCGAACAGCGCGCGGACGAACATGCCCGGCAGCAACAACCCCTGGGGATTGGGGAAGCGCGCGCGCAGCGTCACCGCGCCCGTCGTGGGATCGACCACCACCTCGGCGAATTCCACCGTGCCCGTCTGGCCATAGTCGCTGCCATCCTCCAGCTTCAGCTTTACGGATGCGCGCGCCGGTGCCGATCCGCCCGAGGCGAGCGCGCGGCGCAACGCCAGCAGATCGGCGCTGGATTGCTGGATGTCGACGAACATCGGATCGAGCTGCTGGATCGTCGCCAGCGGATTGGTCTGCGTCGCGCTCACCAGCGCACCGACCGTATAGAGCGACCGCCCGATCCGCCCGGTGATCGGCGCGGGTACGGTGGTGAAGCGCAGGTTGACGCGTGCGGTATCGAGTTGCGCCTGGTTGAGGCGGATGGTCGCCTGCGCCTGTTTCTGCGTCGCGAGCGCGTCGGTATAGTCCTGTTTGCTGATCGCTTCGATTTCCGCCAGCGGGCGATAACGATCGGCGCGGACGCGCGCGGCCTCGAAGTTCGCCTGTGCGTTGGCGACGCCCGCGCTGGCCTGATTGGCGGCGGCGCGGTACAGTGACGGATCGATCTGATAGAGCGCTTGCCCCCGCCGGACGATTGACCCTTCGGTGAAGAACCGCCGCTGGATCACGCCCGACACCTGCGGGCGGACCTCCGAGCTTTGGAAGGCGACGGTACGACCGGGAAGCTCGGCGGTTTCGGGCACCGACGTTGATTGGACGATCACATAACCGACCTTGGTCGGGCCGTGGTGACCTTGGCCGCCCTTTTGCTGCGCGCCCGTGCCGCCGCCGGAGCCGCAACCGGCCAGAAGGAGCAGCCCCGCGCCCAATGCGATACCCACGCCCGTCGAGACTGGTCGCACACCCATTCGCTTCGACACCTTATTCTGACCGTCGTCCCACCAGGGGCGCGCCTAACGGCTATTTGTCGCAAATGTGTCGCAGCGGATAACAAAATCTGCGCGCGGCGCGATTATCCCCGCACGAACCGGCCGGCGCGCCGCTCCCCGACCGCGCGGATTCCTTCGCGGAAATCCTGGGTTTTCATCAATCGGTCCTGTTCGGCGCGCTCATGATCGGTGCGCCGCCGGATCGCCTCCGCCAGATCGGCGCGCAGCGTGGCGCGGGTGGCCTCCACCGCGAGCGGCGCATTGGCCGCGATCTCGGCCGCGAGCCGCTGCGCGGTCGCGCGCAGGTCGGCTAATGGCGCGATTTCGTCGACGAGCCCATAACGCAGCGCATCCTCCGCCTTCACGCGCCGGCCGGTCAGCAGCATCAGCGAGGCGTGCTGCTGACCCACGACACGCGGCAGGCTGTGCGTGATGCCGAAGCCGGCGTGAAAGCCGAGCGTGACGAAATTCGCCGCGAAGCGCGCTTCCGGCGCGGCGACGCGGAAATCGCCGACCAGCGCCAGGCCCAGCCCCGCGCCGACCGCCGCGCCCTGGACTGCCACGATCACCGGCTTCTTCGCCGCGAACAGGCGCACCGCATGGCGATAGAGCGCCGGCGTTTCGCTTTCGCCGCTCTCGTCCGCCAATGGCCGGTCCCCGGTCAGATCGGCGCCGCCGCAGAATACCTTACCCTCGGTCGCCAGTACGATCGCGCGGATGTCATCATCGCGGTCGCATTCCTCGAAGATGTCCGCGAGCGCGCCGATCAGCGCCGCATTGACGTGATTGTGCGGTGGCCGGTCGATCACGACAGTCGCCACGTGATCGTGGCGGGTGACGGCGATATGCTCTTTCATGCGCGTGTTCCCAGAAGGTTGCGGGCGACGACCCATTGGTGGATTTCGGTCGGCCCGTCGTAGATCCGCATCAGCCGGATGCGCGCGGCCATCTGCGCCAGCGGCAGCTCGCGCGTCATGCCCATCGCCCCGAAACATTGCATCGCGTGATCCAGCACTCGCCACGCCATTTCCAGCGCGAACCCCTTGATCATCGAGATTTCAGCGCGCACGTCGCGGCCCTGATCGAGTTTCCAGGCGCAATCATAGGTCATCAGCCGGGCGGCGTGGAGATGGGTGGCGGCATTCGCGATCCAGTTCTGGATCGTCTGCCGCTCGCTCAGCGGCTTGCCGAAGGTCGTGCGCTGCGGGGCATAGTCGATCATCATTTCCATCGCGCGCTGCGCCATGCCAATCGCGTTGGCGGCCATTTCGGCGCGCCGCGTGCCCAGCCGCAACTGCATCGGCGCAAAGCCCTGGCCCTCGCTGCCCAGCAGTTTCCAGCCCGGCACACGGCAATCGTCGAGCGCCACTTCATAGGTGGTCTCGCCGCCGATCATCGGAATCGGACGGACGACATGGAAGCCCGGCGTATCGCGATCGACCAGAAACGCCGACATCCCGCCGCGAGCGCCTTTCTCGCGATCGGTGACCGCCATGACGATCGTGAAATCGGCCCGCGCCGCCCTGGTGATCCAGATCTTGCGGCCGTTGAGGACCCAATCGTCGCCATCGCGCCGCGCGACGGTCTTCATGCCCGCCGGATCGGAACCCGCGCCGGGCTCGGAGATGCCGATCGCGGAGATCGTCTCGCCGCGCACATAAGGCGCCAGATAGGCCTCGCGCTGACGATCGGTGACGGTGGCGGCCAGCATCCGCAGATTGGGCGAATCCGGCGGCAGCGTGAAAGGCACGATCGTGCGGCCCAGTGCTTCGTTGACCGCGACCATCGCCACCGCGGGCAGATCGTGGCCGCCGACATCCGCCGGCGCGTCAAGGCCCCATAGCCCCAGGTCGCGCGACACCCGCCCGACCCGTTCGCGCTGGGCGGCCGTCATCGTCACGCCCTCGCCGGCGACGTCGCGCGCCAGCACATCGCCTTCCAGCGGGATCAGCTCGTCATCGACGAACCGCCGCACCAGCTCGGCAATCATGCGATGATCGTCGTCGAGCTCGAAATTCATACCCTCTCCATAACGTACTTTATAGAAGGTTTACGCTGTTCCGGCCGATCAGGCCAACCAGGAAACCGAAAGCCGACTGGGGCGTTGGCCATAAGGTGCGGGGGTGTAACGGAATACCGGACCCCATCGTAAAGGGGCGTTGTTCTTGACTTTTCCTGATCGTCGGACGCGATTTTTGCTGGCCAGCGCGGCGTTGGCGCTGGGCGGTCAGGTGGTGAGTGCGCAGATGCAGAAGCCGGGCACAGCGCCCGCGCGCGGCCCCGACGCACCCGACAGTGCCGTCGCATCACCGACGCCATCCGAGACCCCTCCCGCCACACCGATCGTGCCGGACGCGGAGTTCAACGCGGCGCTGCCACCGATCAGTGGCGACATCAACGCTCCGCTCGAACCAATGCCGCGCGACACGCCTGCGAATGCCCCCGCGACGGCCACGGAGGCGGCGCAGGCGCCAATCGCGCCGGGCACCCTGCCGCCGCCCACGGCAGCCGACCCGGTGCTGGCGCAGCCGCTGGAACCGCTCGGCAGCTTCAACACGGTGCCGCTGCAAAGTGTCGCCGATACGCAGCGCCGCGATACGCCCGAACTGGCCTATGTTACTGAGGTGCGCGGGCTGGATCCGCTGAACCTGACCGACGAATTCAACGCCTTGTCCGCGTTGAAAGAAGGCAAGGGCAAGGCCGACAACGCGACGCAGATCGCCGCACGTGCGCGCGAGGATGAAGCGCTGGCGGTGCGGCTGATGAAATCGCTCGGCTATTACGACGGCACCGCGGTATCGACGATCGAGACGGTGCCGGGCGCCGCGACGCCCGCCGACGGCGCGTCGCCCGCGCCTCCGGGCAAGGTACGGGCGATCGTCAGCGCCACTCCCGGCGATATCTACAAGCTGGGATCGATCGACGTGAAGGCGCAGCCGACCGTGCCGGCTGATCTGGTACGGCGCGAGCTGCCGTTGAAGGTGGGCGATCCGATCGAGGCGGCGCGGGTGCAGGGGGCGGAGGCGAACGTCGCGCTGAAGCTGCCGCAGCAGGGCTATCCCTTCGTCAAGGTCGGCGACCGCGACGTGCTGCTCGACGAAACGACGCATCGTGGCGACTATACCCTGCCGGTCGACACCGGGCCGCGTTCGACCTTTGGCGCGCTTCGGACCGAGGGCGATCAGGTATTCGACCTGAAGCATCTGAACGTCTTTCCACGCTTCCGGCAGGGCGAGCTGTACGACGCCCGCCGTACCGACGATCTGCGCGAGGCGCTGGTCGCGACCGGGCTGTTCAATTCCATCGGCGTGGAGCCGGTGCGCACCGGCGTGGCGGGGCCGGACGGCACCGAGCAGGTCGACCTGATGATCCGGCAGACCAAGGGGCCGTTCCGCAGCCTGTCGGGCTCGGTCGGCTACAATACCGGCGAGGGGATCAAGGCGGAGGCGAATTTCACCCATCGCAACAAATTCCCGCCGGAGGGCGCGCTGATCCTCGGCGCGATCGCTGGCACCCAGCAGCAGGGATTGAACGTCGGCTTCCGGCGGCAGAACGCCGGGCGGCGCGATCGTACCGTCAGCCTGACCGCCGCCGCCAATCATTCGACCTATGACGCATTCGAGGCGTTCACCGCGACGATCGCCGGGCGGATCAGCTATGATTCGACGCCGATCTGGCAGAAGCCGCTCACCTATGCCTATGGCTTCGAACTGGTCGGCACCAACGAAAGCGTCTTCGACTTCGATCTGAACCGCCGGGTGCGGCGCACCTATGGGGTGTTCGCGCTGCCGGGGCAGGTGCTGTTCGACCGTTCGAACGATCTGCTCAATCCGACCAGCGGCTATCGGCTGAAACTGAATCTCAGCCCGGAAACGTCGGTGCAGGGCGCGGTCAGGCCCTATGGGCGCGCTCTGGTGGAGGCGACCGGCTATTTTCCGGTCACCGACAGCCTCGTGCTGGCGGGACGCGCCCGCGCGGGCAGCATCTTCGGTGTGGCGCGCGATGATCTGGCGCCGTCGCGGCGCTATTATGGCGGCGGCGGCGGATCGGTGCGCGGCTATGGCTTCCAGCGCCTGGGGCCGCTTGAGCCGGTCAGCTCGCTCACTCCCGACGAGAAGGGCAACGTCAATCTGGCCGATCTCCGCCCGGTCGGCGGGCGCAGCCTCAACGAATTCTCGATCGAGGCGCGCTACCGTTTCGGCAATTTCGGGATCGTGCCGTTCATCGACGGCGGCAATGCTTATGAGAGCGTCCTGCCCAAGGGCAACGACCTGCGCTTCGGCGCGGGGATCGGTGGGCGTTTCTATACCAACTTCGGCCCGATGCGTGTCGACGTCGCGACACCCCTCAATCCCCGACCGGGAGATCCCAAGATCGCGCTCTACCTCTCGATCGGGCAGGCATTCTGATGGCCGATACGCATCCCGTCGACACGTCCGACGCGACACCCGAGATCGAGCGCCGCCCATTGTGGCAGCGGATCCTGAAGTGGATCGGCGTCGCGATCCTTGCGCTGGTGTTTCTGGTGGTGGCGATCGTCGTCGGTATCAATACCGATCCCGGACGGCGTTTCGTCGCGGATCAGATCGGCGGCTATACGACCGCATCGGGGCTCAACATCCGCGTGGGGCGGATCGATGGGTCGCTATACGGTCGTATGCGGCTGTCGAATGTGCGCGTCAGTGATCCCAGGGGCGTATTTCTGACCTCGCCGCGGCTCGACGTCGACTGGCGCCCGTTCAAGTTCGTCAACAATCATGTCGATGTGCGCAGTGCGTCGGCCCAATTGATCACGTTGCGGCGTAATCCCGAATTGAAGTCGTCGACCGAGCCGACCGATCCCAACGCGCCGATCCTGCCCGATCTCGACATCGATATCGGCAGCCTGCAGGTCGCGCGCTTCGTCATGGAGCCGCCGGTTTCGGGGGCGAGGCATATCGCGCGTCTCGCGGGTGAGGCGCATATTGCGGATCGCCGCGCGCAGCTTAACGTCGACGCGGTGGCGTTGCGCGCGCCCGGTGTCGCCGGTGGTGATCGCGCGCGGGTGCGGCTCGACGCCGTACCCGACGATAACAAGCTGGATCTCGACGTGCGGGTGCAGGCGCCCGCCAACGGCGTGGTCGCGCAACTCGCTGGCCTGAAGGCGCCGTTGACCGCGACGATCAGCGGGCAGGGCAGCTGGGCGAACTGGCAGGGGCGCGCGCTGGCGACACTGGGCGGCGGGCAGCTCGCGAACCTGTCGGTCGTGGCCCGCGACGGCCATATCGAGGTGCGCGGCCCGACGCGCCCCGGTCTGTATCTGGAAGGTCCCGTCGAGCGTCTGACCGCGCCGCAGATGCAGGTCGCGCTCGACGTGACGCTGGAAAAGCGCAGCGCCGATACGCGCCTGACGCTCAATTCGGATGCGTTGGCGGTCGACGCCGGCGGGATCATCGACCTCGCCAACAGCCGTTTCGGCAATTTCGCGGTCGACGCCATGTTGAAGACGCCGGGGGCGATCGCCCCCAATCTTCGCGGGCGCAATGTGCTGGCGCGGGTCGTGCTGAACGGCGCCTTCGCCACGCCGGTGGTGGACTACAAGATCCGCGCCGCGGCGCTTGGTTTCGCCGATACGAGTGTCGAGAACCTCTACGCCGAGGGCCAGGCGCGGGTAAACAGCGATCGTATCCTGGTGCCCGTGCATGCCCGCGCCAAACGCATCGCCGGGCTTAATCCCGCGCTGGGTGGGCTGACCACCAATGTACGCGTCGATGGCGATATCGCGATCACGATGCCCAACATCCTGTCGGACAATCTGCGCATCCGCTCGGACACGATCGACGCCACCGCGATCATTGCCGCCAACGTGCAGACGGGCCGCTACACAGGCGCGCTGCAAGGGCGCGTCAACAACTTCCGTGTCGACAGTGTCGGCATCCTCAACATTCAGACGAACGCCAATCTCGTGCCGGGGCCGCGCGGCGGCTTCGGAATCACCGGGCGGGTCGCGGTGCAGACGAAGCAGCTGTTCAACAGCGGTGTGCGCGATTTCCTGGGCGGCAATGCGGTACTCAGCACGCGCTTCGGCTATTCCCCCGAAGGAGTGGTGACGTTCCAGTCGCTGCGCATGAACGCGCCACAGTTCCGCATCACTCGCGGCGAGGGACGGTTCGATCCGGGGAGCGGCGGCCTGCTGGTGAATGCCGACGCCTATTCGACCCAATATGGCCCGCTGTTCGCGCGCGTCACTGGCAGCGCCACCGCGCCGGTGGTCCGGCTGCGCGCGCCGCGGCCCGGCGTCGGGGTCGGGCTGGCCGATGTCGACGCGCGTATCGTCGGGCGTGGCGGGGCGTATCAGGTCAATGCCACCGGCGGCACGACCTATGGGCCGTTTACCGCCGACGTACTGGTGCGTCCGGGCGCGCAACTGGCGATCGATATCCGCCGCGTGCTGTTCGCAGGCGTGCAGTTCGCGGGGCGTGTGGTGCAGACCGCTGCGGGCCCGTTCGCCGGACGGATCAACTTCAGCGGTTCGGGGCTGACGGGGGTTGCCGCGCTGGGGGCCGAGGGGCGCTACCAGCGGGCCAGTATCAATGCGCGCGCGAGTGCGGCAACGATCCCGGGCGCGGTCGACTTTACCATCGGGCGGGCGATCATCACCGCCGATGCGGTGCTGTACGATCAGCCGAAGATCGTCGCCGACGCGCAGGTGGCGGACATGCGGTACGGCGCGACCGTCATTCAGACGGGGCGGATAAAAGTGAATTACGCGGGTGGTTCCGGCACCGCGCAAGGCCTGTTCACTGGATCGAACAGCGTGCCATTCCGCCTCGCAGTCAATTCGCGACTGTCGCCGAATCTTTATCTGGTCGCGCTGCGCGGGCAGGCGAACAATGTCGACTTCCGCACGCCGCAGGCGGCGCGGATCGTGCCCCAGGCGGGCGGTGGCTATCGACTGGAGCCGACACGGCTAGACTTCGACCGCGGCACGATGCGGCTCGCCGGGCGGTTCGGCGGGAGCACCACCGAAGCGCAGGCCCGGCTCGATCGTCTCGACCTTTCGCTGCTCAACGCGCTGGTGCCCAATCTCGGCGTCGGCGGGCAAGCGACCGGCAGCGTCGATTACGTGCAGCGTACCGGGCAGGCGATGCCCCAGGCGGACATGCGGCTCAACATCGCGAATTTCACCCGCTCCAGCCTGGCCAGCGTGTCGGAGCCGATCGACATCGCGATGCAGGGTCGGCTGACCGATGCCAATGGCGACCTGCGCGCGCTGTTCCGGCGTAACGACATGCCGGTGGGCCGCGTGGTCGCGACCCTGACCCCTAGCGGCAACGGCAGCTGGACAACGCGGCTGATGCAGGGGCCGCTGTCGGGCGGGATCCGTTACAACGGCCCGTCCGGCGTGCTGTTCAGCCTCGCCGGGCTTGCTCAGCAGCAATTGTCCGGTCCGATCGCGGTGGCGGCCGATTTCGGCGGCACGGTCAGCGCGCCGCGCATCAACGGGCTGATCCGCGCGGACAATCTGACCTATGAGAATGAAACCTACGGCACCCGCCTGACCGACATGCGTATCGGAGCGCGTTTCAATAACGATCGGCTTGATCTGACGCAGATGCAGGCGCGCGCGGGGCAGGGCACCGTACAGGCGCAGGGGACGGTCAGCCTCGCGGCGGCACAGGGCTTCCCGATGGATGTTCGCGTCGCGATGCGTAACGCGCAACTGGCGCGATCCGACGCGCTCGGCGCCACCGCGAGCGGCGACATCCGAATCCAGAAGAACGCGGACGGGGGGCTGATCAGCGGCACCGTCACCGTGCCGAACGCACGCTATCAAATCATCCGGCAGGGCGCGGCCGAAGTGCCCGAACTATCCGGTGTGCGGAAGAAGAGCGCCGTCCGTCAGCCGCGTCCCACTGATCGACCGACGGCCGAGCCGGTGGGGCTGTTCAAGCTCGACCTGCGCGTCCGCGCGGACAATCAGCTGTTCGTTTCCGGCATGGGTTTGGAAAGCGAATGGCAGATGGACATGCGCATCGGCGGCACTTCCGCCGCGCCGGTGATCACCGGCGGGCTGGACGTGGTTCGCGGCACCTATTCCTTCGCTGGCAAGCGTTTCGAGTTGCAGCGCGGACAGGTGCGCTTCCGGGGTGGTGCGCTGACCGATCCCGACATCAATATCCTTGCCACCACGACGAACGACAATGTGACGTTCAACATCGCGATCACCGGGACTGGCCAGCGGCCGCAGATCGCCTTCACCTCGACGCCGTCGCTACCGCAGGACGAGGTGGTCAGCCGGCTGTTGTTCGGCACCAATCCCGAGAACCTGTCCGCGACCGAGGCGATCCAGTTGGCGGCGGCGCTCAACTCGCTCCGCGGATCTGGCGGAGGGCTCAATCCGCTCGGCAAGTTGCGCTCGGCGACCGGGTTCGACCGGCTGCGGGTGCTCGGCGCGGATGAGGCGAGTGGGCGCGGTACGTCGCTGGCGGCGGGCAAATACCTGACCGACGATATCTATATCGAGATCGTCACCGACGCCCGCGGCTTCACCGCGACCCAGCTGACAATTGCGCTCACGCGGGCGATCAGCGTGCTGTCGCAAGCCGGCTCGTTCGGCGGGTCGAACGTGCAACTGCGATATTCCCGCGATTTCTGACGACAGCGGATAGGGCGAGGGAAAAAGGTTCTTTTCCGCTACTGACAACCCGGTTAGCATTGCCGTCGAGAGGAAATCGCATGAGCGAGCATATCGACGTCGTGATCGTCGGAGCGGGGCTGTCCGGCATTGGCGCCGCATGGCACCTGCAGGATCGCTGTCCGGGGCGCAGTTACGCGATCCTGGAAGCGCGCGCTGCGATGGGGGGAACGTGGGATCTGTTCCGCTACCCGGGGATCCGCTCCGATTCCGACATGCATACGCTGGGATATAGTTTTCGGCCGTGGACCGCGGCGAAGTCGATCGCGGATGGCCCGTCGATCCGCGCCTATATCGAGGATACCGCGCGCGAGAGCGGGATCGATCGCAAGATCCGCTACGGGCACAAGGTCATCGCTGCGCGCTGGTCGACCGAGAGCGCGACCTGGACGGTCGAGGCGTTGCGCGGGGATGGGTCGCGGGCCAGCTTCACGTGCAATTGGCTGCACATGTGCTCGGGCTATTACGACTATGATCGCGGACACAGCCCGGTTTTTGCTGGCCAGGATTCGTTCGCGGGCCAGATCGTCCACCCGCAATTCTGGCCGGAGGATCTGGACTATGCGGGCAAGCGGGTCGTCGTGATCGGCAGCGGCGCCACCGCCGTGACGCTGGTGCCGTCGATGGCGAAGAGCGCCGGGCATGTGACGATGCTGCAACGCTCGCCGACCTATGTCGTCTCACGTCCCGCGCAGGATCGGGTCGCCAACTGGCTGCGCGCCAGGCTGCCGTCCCGTACCGCTTATGGGCTGACGCGCTGGAAGAACGTCCTGCTCGGAATGTTCTTCTATCGCATGACGCGCAAGCGGCCGGAGCGGACCAAGGACAGGCTGATCGGCATGGTCCGTCAGCAATTGGGGCCGGACTTCGACGTCGCGACGCACTTCACGCCGCGCTACAACCCGTGGGACCAGCGGCTATGCCTCGTCCCCGACGCCGACTTGTTCGATGCGATCAAACAAGGCGTCGCCAGCGTCGAGACCGATACGATCGAGCGTTTCACGCCGCGCGGCATTCTGCTGACGTCGGGCAAGGAATTGCCCGCCGAGGTGATCGTCACCGCCACCGGGCTGGAGGTGTCGCTGATGGGCGGGATCGCGTTCGAGCGTGACGGGCAGCCGATCCGGCTGACCGATTCGCTGCAATATAAGGGGATGATGTTCTCCGAGGTGCCGAACCTCAGCTTCACCTTCGGCTATACCAATGCGTCGTGGACGCTGAAGGCCGATCTGGTGGCGATGTATATGTGCCGGCTGCTCAACACGATGGCGAAACGTGGGTTGCGGCAGGCGACGCCCCGGATCGGTGCCGACCCGGTCGCGCCGGAGCCGTTCGTCGATTTCACCTCGGGCTATATCCAGCGGGCACTGGACCGTCTGCCGCAGCAGGGTAATCGCAAACCTTGGAAACTGAACCAGAATTACGCGCTCGACGTGATGGCGCTGCGGTTCGGATCAGTGGATGACAGTATGGAATTTTCTAACCCCGCACCACAGCCGGGCAAGCGCGCGGCCTGACCGCAAGGGCCGAGGATCAGCCCTGAGAGGAAGGCCGGTATCACTGTCAAAGCAGCGATACCGGGCCGACCGTTATTACCAAGGCTTGATGCTATGGCCGTAAATCAGGGCGATAATGAACGCGAGCATGGCTGTCTCCCCGTTGTGCTCTGCCTCGTGCGGAGGCCTTTTATAGATAACGCGACATTAACCATGGTTCAACATCATTAACGTCCGATCCAGCATAATCGCCTCCGGATTTAAGCCATTCTTCAAGAGTTGTGCTTACCCCGAATGGCGATATGGCCAGTTCGTCCAAAGCTGCCGCGCCCATGCGCCTTCCCCGGGGCCCGTTCCCGATCGGTCGTTTACCGCGTCCGGCGTGGCGGTGCCGGCTCGCGGTGGAGATTGCGAATTTCGCGGCGCTCCGTCGCTCGCTCGGCACCGCGCGGGCGAATTTTTTGGGACACGATCTTGCCGACCGGCTTGCCGATACGCTGCCGAATGCGAGGCTTCACGTCGCCGGACAGCGGATGATCGAAGTCGATTTCGAGAGCGATACCGATGATGTGCTGGATGATACGATCCGGCGCGCCTACGCCGCCTGCGAAGATGCCTTCGACCTCGATGGCGAATGGCACCGGCTTTCGATACTGATCGGCGGCGCCTGTGGGCGCGCCGGCAGCGACGATGTCTTACTGGCCGAGGAGGCCGAGGCCGCGCTCGCCGAAGCGCGTCAGGGCGTCACGACGGTGCGACACACGCTCGACGATACGCGGGAAGCCAGCATTCAGCTTACCCAGGAAATCGATCGTGCACTCGATCGGGACGAAATGGTACTGATGTACCAGCCGAAGGTTCACGCGCGTAGTCAGGCGGTGGCGAGCGTCGAGGCGCTGATCCGCTGGCAGCATCCCGAGCGCGGGCTGATCCTGCCGGGCGATTTCATCACGGCGGCCGAGCGGGGGCAGCAGATCGATCGGATGACCCTGTGGACGATCAGCCGCGCGATCCGGGATCAGCGCGTGCTGCGCGCCTCCGGGCATGATCTGCGCGTGTTCATCAACATCTCGGGTCAGCTGCTTGCGGACGCGGCGTTCGTGCAGGCGGCGTGCAAGCTGATCGACGACGCGGGGGATGCCAGCATCGGGTTCGAGGTCACCGAAACCTCGGTCATCCGTGATCCCGCGGGCGCGATCGCAAACCTGAAGCGGTTCGATGCGATCGGCATCCGCATTTCGATCGACGATTACGGGTCAGGATTGTCGAGCTTGGCCTATCTGAAGCAATTGCCCGCGAGCGAGCTGAAGATCGACAAATTGTTCGTCACCCAGCTAACCAGTTCCAATCGCGATCCGTTGATCGTTCGCTCGACGATCGATCTGGCGCATGCGCTCGATATGGAAGTGGTGGCGGAGGGGGTGGAAACGCCAGCGGCGCTGGCGTTGTTGACGGTCATGGGCTGTGATCTGGTGCAGGGGTTCCTCATCAGCCGGCCGATCGGCCTCGACGCGCTGATCGCATTCCTGCGCGACGAAGGGGGCGCGCGCGCTGCCCGGCAAACGCGCCAGTCATTTCTTGAACTGGCCGGCGCATGGAAGCGCGGGTGATCGCGCGACGGCTGCTGGCGCTTATCGCGGTGCATGCAACGCTGTTGTTGTCGCCTGCCGCGTTCGCGAAAAATGCTACGGAGTTCGATGCGGATGTCGCGCGTGTAAAGGCGGTGATGCTCGCCGATCCCGCGCGCGCGATCGCGCTGGCACGCGTTTCGCGGGAGGAGGTACGGAACACCGCCGATCCCGACATGCGTCGTCGGCAGATCGCGACGAGCGAATGGTTGATCGGCGAGGGGTTCAATCGGATCGGGGCGGCGCAGCAGGCGCTACCGATCCTCCGTTCCGCCGAATCGGCGATGCTCGGTGCCGATGCGGATACGCCACTCCACGCCGATATTCTCCTCGCCTTGGGAGACGCGCTGACCGACTCCGGCGACGTGACGGCCGCGTTGCCCAAGCTTCAGCGCGCGCATGAGCTGTATCTGAAGTTCGATCAGACGCGGGGGCAGGCGAAGGCGCTGATCCTGATCGCGATGTTGTACAATCGCGCGCGCGATCACGAGAATGCGCTGCGCTATTTCGATCAGGCGATCGATGCCGCGGGGGGTGATCCCGGACTGACCCTGGCGATCTACAGCGGCCGGGGCGCTGCTTTCAATAGTTTGAACCGTTACAAGGCGGCCATCGACGCCTACCATCGTGCGCTGGCGATCGTGCGCGACATGAAGAGCGAAGCTCTCGAAGTGCAACTGCTCGGCGAGGTCGCCGATTCGCAATTGAAGCTGGGCCAGGTGGCCGCCGCCCGCCGGACGATCGACAAGGCGCTGCCGCTGGCGCAGGCACCGAGCATGGCGGCGTTCCGCGACCGTTTGTATGACGTCGCTGCGGCGGTGGCGTTGCGACAGGGCGATCTTGCCACCGCGCGGCGGCTGGTCGAACGGCGTTTTCAGGGCGTCGACCTTTCCACCACCGTCCTGGCCGACCGCGACGCTCACGACGTAGCCTATCGTACTTTCCTCGCGACGCATGACAATCAGCGCGCCCTGGCGCATCTTGCAGCGCTCAAGCGGCTCGACGATCAGGCGACCGAGATCGCGCGCTCCAACAGCGCGGCGCTCGCGGCGGCCCGCTTTGATTACGCCAACCAGGAATTGCGGATCACCCGGCTGAAGGCCGCCGATCTCGCGAAGACGGTGGCGTTCGAACGGTCGGCGGCACGCACCGAGCGGATGATTTTCATCGGCGTGGCGCTCACCGGAGGTGTGGTGGTCGGCTTGCTGGTGTTCGGCCTGGTGACGATCCGCCGCAGCCGCAATGAGGTGCGTGCCGCCAACGACGGGCTGGAGGCGAGCAATGCCGAACTGGCGAAGGCGTTGCGCGCCAAGACCGAATTCCTCGCAACGACCAGCCATGAGATCCGCACGCCGCTCAATGGCATTCTCGGCATGACGCAGATCATGCTGCGCGATACCGCGCTGGACGCGGCGATGCGCGAGCGCCTGTCGGTGGTCCATGGCGCCGGAACGACGATGCGCGCATTGGTCGACGATATCCTCGATGTCGCCAAGATCGAGACGGGCAAAATGACGATCGAGGCGCTCCCGATGGATCTGCACGCCACGATCGCGGATGCCGCGCGGCTATGGCGGGATCCGGCGATCGGCAAGGGGCTGGCCTTCCGTACCCATCTGTCGGAGGCGCCACGCTGGATCGTGGGGGACCCGGCGCGCCTACGGCAGATCGTTTTCAACCTGCTGTCGAACGCGGTGAAATTCACCCATCAGGGCTCGGTCGATTTGACGATCGCGGGCATCGACGGGCAATTGCGGCTGGAGGTGACCGACACCGGCATCGGCATCGCCGAAGAAGCTCACGATCTGATCTTCGAATCGTTCCGACAGGCGGATACGGGAACGACGCGCCAGTTCGGCGGTACCGGGCTGGGTCTGTCGATCTGCCGTAATCTGGCTCGCGCCATGGGGGGCGACGTCTTGGTGCGCAGCCGGTTGGGCGAAGGGGCGACGTTCACGCTGGACCTGCCGCTGATCGAGGCGGAGGCGCCGGACGTTGTTGTCGAGCGCCCCGCGGTATTGATCGTGGAGGCGAATCCGATCACGCAGGCGATGCTGCGGCAGTTGTTCGTCGATCTGGGCAGCGTCGCCTTCGCCGCGCCGGCCGATGTTCCCGCGGCGATCGCACGATTGCGTCCGCATCGGCTGCTGATCGATTCCGCGACGCTGGGCGATGCGCCGCTAGCCCCTATCGTGGCGGCGGCGGAAACCGTTCCTATCGCGCTGCTGACGCAAAAATGCGATGAAATACAGCGACTTCACTATCTCTCCTCGGGCGTTGCACATGTTATCGAACGCCCGGTGACGAAAAAAGCGCTCGCCGCTACGGTAGCAAGTCTCGGATCGCCGCTTGTGCTTCAGGCGGCATAGGTTAGAGGAATGTCCGTTACGGATGTGAAAGAACGAGGACGAACCGTTTTCGCATGTCGGCCATGAACGTTCTTTTCATCGAGGACGACCGGATGAACCGGCGTGTCGTGCGCGATATGCTCGACGTCGCCGGCGCCGTGATGGTGGAGGCGGAAAGCGCCGAGATCGGGCTGGGCCTGATCGACAGCAACGATTTCGACATGATCCTGGTCGACCTGCGGATGCCGGGGATGGACGGTATCACGGCGATCGGGCACATCCGGGCGCGGACCGATCACAAGGCGCGCCTTCCCATTATCGTCGTCACCGCCGATACCGCGGTCGACCTGCGCCAGCGCTGCCTCGATGCCGGGGCGGACGACGTGATCTTCAAGCCCGTCGCGATGGACGCGCTGTTCGAGGCGATGGGCCGCCTGCTGGCCGATGGCGACGACGAACTGATCTAGGCCGGTCGCGGCCCGGCTGTTTCGGGCGGGCGGGGGCAGTTGGCAACGGGCAGGGCGCCGCGTTGGAAACGCCTTATCGTCCCCCTGGTCGCAGTGCCGCTGCCAGCGATGTCGTGCCGCTGCCGCGACGCGCCGGCTGCGGCTGGTCGGGTGAGGGAGACCAGCCGGTCAGGAAAACGATCTCGAACCGCTCCGAGGTGCGACCATCCGGGTCCGCGTGGCGCGCGAACGCCACCGAGGCGCGGGCGAGCGCGGCGCGGTGCAGCGGATGGCGAGCGGACAGCACGTTCGCCGCCGCCATGCCGCGCAGATCGTCGATCAGTCGCCCAAGCCCACCGTACCGCACCGTCAGGCTTTCCTTGTCAGCAACGGGCAGCGCGAACCCGGCACGCAGCAACAGGTCGCCCGCCGAACGCACGTCGATCTGCGGGTGGAGCCGCGCCACCGGGCGGTCTTGTTCTGCCTCGCGCAGCGCGGCGCGTAGCATCGGCAGGCTGCCCGCCCCGATGAAGGCACCAAGAAACAGCCCGTCGGGACGCAATACACGCCGGATCAGCGTCAGCGCGCCCGGCAGGTCGTCAACGGTGTCGAGCGTGCCGGCGGCGACGACCAGATCGAAGCTGCCGTCCGCGAACGGCAAGCGATCCTCGTCCATCTGAACGCCGGCCGCCGCCCGTGCGAAGGCGAAGCCGGGATCCGCACGCAATATCTTCGCCCCGGACGGCGGCACGAATGCCGCGTCGAAGCAACCCACATCGAGTATGTCGGCAAAGGAGCGTTTCACGGCCGATAGCCGGTCGGCAATACCATCGAGCATGGCGACGCGAAGAAAATCGTGATCGGCAAAGTGGTTGGCGGCGCGATCGCGTTGGCGTCGACGCGCGCTGGCGGAGAAGATGGCGGGCGTGTCCATGACGAGCGCCGCCTTGTGCCGTGTTGCGCGACGCCTCACAAGGCCGACGTGCCGTTCCGCCACCTGCTCGATCTCGTCTTGCCGCCGCGTTGCCCAGGATGTGGCGCGATCGTCGAGGGCGCGCACCGTTTCTGCGCGGTCTGCTGGGGCGGCTTGCGGTTTCCGGGGCCGCCGGCGTGCGCGCGCTGCGGCGTGCCATTCGATGTGGATCGCGGAGCGGGGGCGTGTTGCGCGACCTGCCTTCGCACCCCGCCGGCACATGCGGGTGTCGCGGCAGCCGTCGCATATGGGGACGTGTCGCGCGCGTTGGCGCTCAAGCTGAAATACAATGGCCGTGCCGCCTTCGCGATCACGGCGGCGCGGCTGATGCGGCGGCACCTGCCGGCCGATGCGGAGATGCTGATCCCGGTGCCGCTGCATCGCTGGCGACTGTGGTCGCGCGGGTATAATCAGGCGGGGCTGATCGCGGACGCGCTGTCTCGCCTGTCCGGCGTGCCGACTGCGCATCGCCTGCTGATCCGTACACGCGCGACGGCGCCCTTGCGCGGGGCTGATCCAGCCGCGCGGGCGAAGACGGTGCGTGGTGCCTTTGCGGTGGCGACGCCGGCGGCGGTGGCGCGGCGCCGGATCGTGTTGATCGACGATGTATACACCACCGGGGCGACGACGGATGCCTGCGTTGCCGCCTTGCGGCGTGCCGGGGCGGCGTCGGTGGCGATCCTCGTCTGGGCGCGGGTGCTGCCGTCGGATTCGTCAGCGGATTGACTTACGCCGCGCCTGACCACACCTATCCCCCATGGCAAAGGTAGAAATCTACACCAAGGCATTTTGCCCTTATTGCGCCCGCGCGATGAACCTGCTGGCGAGCAAGGGCGTCACACCCGAGGAAACCGACATCACGATGGACGGGGGCAAGCGGCAGGAGATGATCCAGCGCGCCCAGGGTCGAACGACGGTGCCGCAGATTTTCATCGACGGCACGCACATCGGCGGTTCGGACGATCTGGCGGCGCTGGAACGCGCGGGCAAGCTCGATCCGATGCTGGCGTGATCGTCTTCGATCTGCGGTGCGAGGCGGGGCATGTGTTCGAAACATGGTTCCAGTCTAGCGCCGCCTATGACGAGCAACAGGCGCGCGGCCTTGTCACTTGCCCGATGTGTGGCACGACCGGCGTCTCCAAGGCGGTGATGGCGCCGAATGTCGGCGCCAAGGGCAATCGTGCCTCGGCGGCTGCGGCGCCCGATGCCGCCGCGCTGTGGCGGGCGCTTGCGGCGGCGCAGGCCGATGCCTTGAAATCGTCGCGCTGGGTGGGGCGCGATTTCGCGACCGAGGCGCGGGCGATGCATGCCGGGGAACGGCCCGATACGCCGATCCACGGCCAAGCGGATGCCACCGAAGTAAAGGCTCTGGTGGAAGAGGGGGTGCCGATCGCTCCGCTGATCATTCCCGTTACGCCGCCCGAGCAATTGAACTGAACGGTGATCGCGTGGCCGGCTGCCGATATGGCGCGCGGCAGCCCGCCGCGGCCAAGCGCCGCATGATATCGCCACCACCAGCGGACGGAGTGGCGCGTCGCCGGTTGTCACGCGGCGAAGCCAGGCCGGTGCCGATCTGGCCGCTGGCCGTCGTTCTGGGCATCGGCTACGCGACCGCGCGGTGGCGTATGGCCAGAGGGAAAAGGGGAACGACCGGCTGACGATGTCGTGCGCGGATCCCGCCTAGATATCGACAGGCGTCCGAGTTCTGGCCACCGACAGCCTTCCGTCGGCTGCGATCGATAGCGTCAGCTCGGCATAATCGGCGAAGCAGGGGTGGTCGGTCGCGAGCGGATGGGCATGAGTGGCGGTGACGACCATCACGTCCGCTCCCGCTGCCTCACCCGCGGCGATCCCCGCCACGGCATCTTCGAACACGAGGCAGCGATCGGCCGGGAAGCGCAACCGCTGTGCCGCCAGCAGGAAGCAATCGGGGGCGGGCTTGCCTTTCGAAACGTCGTCGGCGGTGACGATCAGCGCGGGCGGCGTGATTCCCGCCGCTGCCAGACGCCGTTCGGCAAGGGTGAGGGGCGCGGAGGTAACGATCGCCCATCGCTCCGCCGGCAATCGCGACAGGAAGTCGATGGCGCCGGGGATCGCAACGACATCGGCGACATCATCCATTTCCGCTTGCAGCAGCCAGTCAAACTCTGCGTCCGCATCGGCGTGCGGCGCGAAGCGGCGGATGGTTTCGATCGCCCGCACGCCATGCATGACGCGGAACAGCTCGTCGCGATCGACGCCGTGGCGCATCGCCCATTCGCTCCACACGCGCACGGCCGAGGGGATGCTGTTGATGATCGTCCCGTCCATGTCGAACAGGAAGGCGTCGTAGCGTCGCGCCCCCTCGCTCACGCGCGGTTCGCAGCCGACAGCACCGCGCGCACGCTGGCGGTGGCGATATCGGTGTCGATCCCGATGCCCCAGATGGTCCGCCCGTCGCCGGTACGGCATTCGAGATAGGCGACCGCCTGCGCACCGGCGCCATGGCCGATGCCATGTTCGCTATAGTCGATCACGTCGAGCGATGGCCCGGTGCTGTCCGCCAGGGCTGCGATCACGCCTGAGATCAATCCGTTGCCACGCCCGGAAATCGACCGTTCCTCGCCGTCGATCGACAATCGCCCGACGAACACACGATCCCCCCCGGCGCCGCGCTCGTCATAGTCGCGCAGCACGAAGCGCGCGCTATCGCCTGTCAGATAGGCGCGCTCGAATGCGCCCCAGATATCGGCGGCGTTCAACTCGCGGCTCGTCTCGTCCGCCAGCGCCTGCACATGACGGCTGAAATCCGCTTGCAGCCGCTTGGGCAACCGCAGACCCTTGTCCTGCTCCAGCACCCAGGCGACGCCGCCCTTGCCGCTCTGTGAGTTGACGCGGATCACCGCCTCGTAGCTGCGTCCCAGATCGGCCGGGTCGATCGGCAGGTAGGGCACTTCCCAAAGATCATCGTTGCGGGTCGCCTGCGCGGCGAAGCCCTTCTTGATCGCGTCCTGATGGCTGCCGGAAAAGGCGGTGAACACCAGGTCGCCGGCATATGGCGTGCGCGGATGGACGGGGATGTTGGTGGCATATTCCACCGTCTTCACCACCGCATCGATATCCGACAGGTCCAAACGCGGATCGACGCCCTGCGTGTACATGTTGAGCGCGACCGTCACGAGATCGCAATTGCCGGTACGCTCGCCATTGCCCAGGAGGCAGCCCTCGACCCGATCCGCGCCCGCCATCAATCCCAGTTCCGCCGCCGCCACGCCGGTACCGCGATCGTTGTGGGTGTGCAGCGAGATCACCACCGCATCGCGGTGACGGATGTGCCCCCCGAACCATTCGATCTGATCGGCATAGACGTTCGGCGTGGCGCATTCGACCGTCGCGGGCAGGTTGAAGATGATCGGCGCATCGGGCGTCGGTTGCAGCACGTCCATCACCGCCTCGCACACCTCCACCGAGAAATCGAGTTCGGCGGTGGAGAAGGTTTCCGGCGAATATTCGAACTGCCAGCGGGTGTCGGGTTGTTTCGCCGCCTCGTCGCGCAGTACCTTCGCCCCCGCGATCGCGATCTGCTTTATTTCCTCGCGCGACATGCCGAACACGATCTTGCGCCAGGCGGGGCTGACCGCGTTATAAAGGTGGACGATCGCAGTCGGCGCGCCGCGCAGGCTCTCGAAGCTCTTTTCGATCAGGTCGCGGCGCGATTGCGTCAGCACCTGGATCGACACGTCATCGGGCACGCGGCCATCGCGGATCAGGCCCGAGATGAAATCGAACTCGGTCGCCCCGGCGGACGGGAAGCCGACTTCGATCTCCTTCAGCCCGACCTTCACCAGCAGATCGAAGAAGCGCGTTTTCTTCTCGGCATCCATGGGATCGATCAGCGCCTGGTTGCCGTCGCGCAGATCGGTCGACAGCCAGCGGGGAGCGCGCGTGATCGTCTTCGACGGCCAGGTGCGGTCGGGTATGTCGATAACCGGGAAGGGGCGGTATTTGGTCGATGGGTCGCGCAGCATGACGTTCGGCTCGCTTCGATGGAAACAGCGGAAGGGCGATGCCCCCGTCATGGGGGCCCGGTCGAATGATCCCTTAGGCGCCGGGCGCGTGCGGGGCACGCGCCAAATGACACGCGCCTAAGGGCGCGTAAGTCGAAGCAGCAGAAGGCCGGTCAACCGCGTCATGATGCGCAGGAAGTAGCGCGGCGCTTGCCCCATTGTCCAGCCCGCCGCATCGACATTGGTATTAATATAGCGCAAGTACCTGTTTAGACTGTATAAATGATGTTACTTCAAAGATCGTCCCGGCGGGCAGGGGCTTGGCCGGGAGGATCGATGCATCAACTTGTGTATATCAGCAGCGCGGTCGGCAGCGTTGCGATCCTGCCGATCGTGGCGGTGTCGCGCGTCAACAATCTGCGCGATGGCATCACCGGGCTCCTGTATGCCGACGGCGTCCGCTTCCTGCAGGCGCTGGAGGGCGAGGCGGCGATGGTCGAGCGGACCTATCAGCGAATCGCGCGCGACGAGCGTCACCGGGCGCTGGTGGTGTTGTCGCAACGCGAGGTCGCCACTCGCGAGTTCGGACCATGGAGCATGGCGGAGCGGCGCGGTGACGAGGCGAACGACATGTTGTTTGACCGGATCGGAACGCTGGTCGCGGGGGCGTCCCCGTCGGTACGGGCGACCTTTGACCATTTCGCGAAGATCCAACGCGACCCCCGGCCGCCCCAATGAACGTCGGCGGCGACCGCCCGTAACGACCGCCGGTGTGTTCGCGCCGTCGTGGTGCCTTCGGCAGCCGCGACGGCGCGAACCGCAGTTCAGGCCGTGAAAGCCGCGTTGATCGTCAGCTTCACCTCATCCGAGACCACCGGCGCGGCGAAGCCCAGGCCGAAGTCGCTCCGCTTGACCGTGCCGGTGCCCATGAAACCGAAATTCGGTTTCTTGCTCATCGGATTGGTGCCAGCGCCAACGAAGGTGACGTCCAGCGTGACGGGTTTGGTGATGCCCTTGATCGTCAGATTGCCGGTCATCGACGCACGGTTGGCGCCGCGCGGGGTGATCGCGGTGGACACGAAACGCGCCGTCGGATGCGCGGTGGCGTCGAAGAAGTCCTTCGACTTGAGGTGATTGGCGAACTGCCCGCTTGTCACCGACAGCTGATCGACGGGGAAGGTGACATCCACTTTCGTCGCGGCGGGCTTGGCCGGATCGATCGTGATCGACCCTTCCGAGGCGCCGAACTGACCCTGCAGCATCGAAAAGCCCATGTGGTTGACCGTCCACGTCACCTGGGTGTGCGCTGGGTCGACCTGATAGGTGCCGGCGGCGATCTTGGTGGAGGCGGTGCCCGGCATGCCGGGGGTCGATGCGACCTGCGCGATCGCGGGAACGGTCAGCGGCAGGGCGATGAGGGCGGCGGCGGCGATAATGGGACGCATGGGTGTTTCCTCCTGTTGTGCTCTCCTTGCACCATAACGTGACGGGCTCGCGAAAGGTGCAGCCGCGAAACGATCCATTTCGCGCGCGGGGCGCGATCACTCCGCTGGCGCGCGCACCAGATCGAACTTGATCCGTACCCATACGCCGATCATCGGCTGGCCGCCGCGACGGGGCGGGCGGACCAGGAACTGAAACGACGCCTGCCGCAGAGCGCGCGCGATGCCTGAGCCGGGCGTCTCGCCAAGCTCGCGACAATCCTCGACGCGGAAACGCTCGGCGGTGCGGCAGGCGACCATGCCCCAGCCGGTACGCCCATCATGCGGCAGGTACGTCGACATTTCCGCGCGCGTCGGTTCACGATACCATTCCGCGGCATAGAGCGGTGCGCCGCCCGGCCCCCGCCCGACGGTTTCCGGCTCGTCGCCATCCCCGGCGTCGCCGCCGTTGCTGGCAAGCGCCGGACCGGCGGTGCCCTTGATCTTGCCGATATCGGTGGCGGCGTAATCCGACTGGTTCAGGATCATCACGCCCGGCAGGTGCAATGACGAGAGCGGCACCGGCGGCTGCGGCACGTCAACTGGACGCGGCGTGACCGGGGAGGTGCGCGCTGCCGCGGCCTGCTGCTTCGCCTTCGCCGCCGCCTTGCGGGTCGTGCGTTCCGCCTGCTTGCCCTCCGACGAGACGTCGAAGGTGGAAAGCGGGCGGCCATCACCGAAATCAGGGCGGACGATCCCGCCCATGCGCAGCAAGGCGAGCAGGATCAGCGCCGCGATGCCCAATGCCAGCGCGACCGAGGTGGCGCGGCTGCGCGCATCACCCTGCGCCTGATAGGCGGAGGTTCGGTACGACGAAGTGGAGAACGGCGCCGTCCGCATCGCCCGCGCGATTACATCACGTTCGGTACGGCGGCAATCGAATGATGCGGGCGGCGGGCGCCTGCCCGCCGCCGCCCGCGCGGCGCTTAGTTCTTTTCCTTGTCCACCAGCTTGTTGGCGCCGATCCACGGCATCATCGCGCGCAGCTCGCTGCCCGTCTTTTCGATCTGATGCGCGGCGGCCGCCTTGCGCGCCGCCTTCAGCTCGGGCTGGCCGGCACGATTGTCGAGGACGAAATTCTTGACGAAGCGGCCAGACTGGATGTCGGCCAGCACGCGCTTCATCTCCTGCTTGGTCTCGTCGGTGATGATCCGCGGGCCGGTGGTGATGTCGCCATATTCGGCGGTGTTGCTGATCGAATAGCGCATGTTGGCGATCCCGCCCTCATACAGCAGGTCGACGATCAGCTTGGTTTCGTGCAGGCACTCGAAATACGCCATCTCGGGAGCGTAGCCTGCCTCGACCAGCGTTTCGAACCCGGCCTGGATCAGATGGGTGATCCCGCCGCACAGCACCGCCTGCTCGCCGAACAGATCGGTTTCGCACTCTTCCTTGAAGTTCGTCTCGATGATGCCGGAGCGGCCGCCGCCGACGCCAGAGGCATAAGCGAGCGCGATATCGTGCGCGTTGCCGCTGGCATCCTGCTGCACCGCGATCAGGCACGGCACGCCGCCGCCCTTCACATATTCGCTGCGTACCGTGTGGCCCGGGCCCTTCGGCGCGATCATGATGATGTCGATATCGGCCGGTGCCTCGATCAGGCCGAAGTGGACGTTCAGGCCATGCGCGAATGCCAGTGCGGCCCCGGCGCGGACATTGCCCTTCAGGTCATTCTCCCAGATCGCCGCCTGATGCTCGTCGGGGGCGAGGATCATGATGATGTCGGCCCAGGCGGCGGCGTCCTTGTTCGACATCACCTTGAAGCCGGCGCTCTCCGCCTTCTTCGCGGTCGCCGAGCCTTCGCGTAGCGCAATCGCGACGTCCTTCACGCCGGAATCGCGCAGGTTCTGCGCATGCGCATGCCCCTGAGAGCCATAGCCGACGATGGCGATCTTCTTGCCGGTGATCAGGTTCAGGTCGGCGTCGCGATCGTAATAGACCTTCATTTCTCGCTTCCTTTCAACCGTTCGTCATCCCGGCGAAGGCCGGGATCCAGGGCCGCGGACGGCGGCGCTTGTGGCTCTGGACCCCGGCCTCGCCGGGGTGACGGTTAGAAATATCGGGTTGGCCGTTGCCGGGCGCTTATTATGCCGCGTCCTTGCCGCGCGCGATCGCGACGATGCCGGTGCGCGCGACTTCGATCAGGCCGACCTCGCTCATCAGCTCGACGAACTTGTCGATCTTCTCGATGCCGCCCGTCACTTCGAAGACGAAGCTGCTGGTCGTCGCATCGACCACGCGGGCGCGATACACGTCGGCCAGCCGCAGCGCCTCGATCCGGTGATCTCCGGTGCCACGTACCTTGACCAGCGCCAGTTCGCGCTCGACGTGCGGGCCGTCCGCGGTCAGATCATGGACGCGGTGCACCGGGATCAGCCGGTCAAGCTGGGCGACGATCTGCTCCAGTGTGGCGGGCGACGCCGAGGTGACGATCGTGATGCGGCTGACCGCCTTGTCGGCGGTTACCTCGGACACGGTGAGGCTCTCGATATTGTAGCCGCGTGCCGTGAACAGGCCGGCGATCCGTGCCAGGATGCCCGGTTCGTTGTCGACGATCACCGCCAGCGTATGCCGCTCGGCTTTTTCTTCCCTGATATGCATCTCACGTCATCCCGGCGAGGGCCGGGATCTCCCTGTTGCTTGGGGTATCGGTCGCGGTGCGAGGCCCCGGCTTTCGCCGGGGCGACGGTTCAAACCAGCGCCTTGGCCTCGTCGTCCATCGTACCCGACACTTCGTTGGCCTGCAGGATCATGTCGGTATGCGCCGCACCCGAAGGGATCATCGGGAAGCAATTGGCCAGCTTCGCCACCATGCAATCCACCATGACCGGCCCGTCATGCGCCAGCATCTCGGCGATACCGGCGTCCAGCTGGTCGGGGTCCTCGATCCGAATGCCCTTCCAGCCATAGGCTTCGGCCAGTTTCACGAAATCGGGCAGCGCATCGGAATAGCTTTCCGAATAGCGGCTCTCATAGGTGAGCTCCTGCCACTGGCGTACCATGCCCATATATTCGTTGTTCAGGATGAACACCTTCACCGGCAGGCGATATTGCGTCGCCGTCGCCAGTTCCTGGATGTTCATCTGGATCGACGCCTCGCCCGCGATATCGATCACCAGCGCCTTCGGATTGCCCAGTTGCGCGCCGATCGCGGCGGGCAGGCCGTAGCCCATCGTGCCGAGCCCGCCCGACGTCAGCCATTTGTTGGGCAGGTCGAATCCGAAATGCTGCGCCGCCCACATCTGATGCTGGCCCACTTCGGTGGTGATGATCGGCGCCCGTGCGTGCGTCGCCTCCCACAAGGCGCGGATCGCGCGTTGCGGCATGATCTCGCCGTTGAAGCTGTTGGGTCCGTTCTCCGGAAAGTCGAGACAGCGCACCGCGCGCCAGCCGTCGATCCGGCGCCACCATTCCGACGTATCGGGGCGGGGATGCTGCCGCGATTTCCAGATGCGGATCATGTCTTCCATCGCATGGCCGGCATCGGCGACGATGGCGAGGTCGATCCGCACCGTCTTGTTGATGCTCGACCGGTCGATGTCGACATGCACCTTGCGGCTATGGGGGCTGAACGCATCCAGCCGCCCGGTCACGCGATCGTCGAAACGGCTGCCGATCGCGACCACCAGATCGGCCTGGTTCATCGCCATATTGGCTTCGTAGGTGCCGTGCATGCCCAGCATCCCCAGCCAAGCCTGGCCGCTTGCGGGATAGGCACCAAGGCCCATCAGCGTCGACGTGACGGGTGCGCCGGTGATCCGCGCCAGTTCCTGCAACAGTTGCGACGCCGCCGGTCCGGCGTTGATGACGCCGCCGCCAGTGTACAGCACCGGGCGCTCCGCCGCCGCCAGCATGTCGACGACCTGCTCGATCGCGGCGCGATCCGCCTTCAGTGCCGGGCGATAGGTCTTGTGCTGGATCGGCCCGGGCTTCTGATATTTCGCGGTCGCGACCTGCACGTTCTTCGGCACGTCGACGACGACCGGGCCGGGCCGGCCCGAGGTGGCGATATGGAACGCCTCATGGATCACCGGCCCCAGCCGCGCCGGATCTTTGACCAGATAATTGTGCTTGGTGCAGTGGCGCGTGATGCCGACGGTGTCAGCCTCCTGGAATGCATCCGAGCCGATCAGCGTCGTCGGCACCTGCCCGGTGATGACGATCATCGGGATCGAATCCATCAGCGCATCGGTGATGCCGGTGACCGCGTTGGTCGCGCCCGGCCCGGAGGTGACGAGCACGACACCCGGCTTGCCGGTGGAGCGGGCATAGCCCTCCGCGGCGTGGGTCGCGGCCTGCTCATGCCGCACCAGGATGTGCTTGATCCGGCCCGACCGGAACAGCGCATCGTAAATCGGTAGCACCGCACCACCCGGATAGCCGAACACGACCTCCACGCCGAGATCGCACAGCGCCTCGACCAGGATGTCCGCTCCGCTCTTCTCGGTCACGTCGTGTCTCCTCAACAAACAGACGGCGTTGGTAGCCGCTGCGGAGGTGGCGCGCTACGGTATAGAAAGTTGCACGTCAAACAGTTTCTGTGAAATAAAATTCCAAATTGCCGGATGTGCAGCGTTTCCAATCGCGTGGCGGCTGATTTCGGAACCAGGTATATTGACGCTTGGCATATTGGCGTGTGGCAAGGCGGGCACGCTCCAGCGCCGTCGCGCGCGATATCTCTCCCGCCAGCATCGCCGCGATGTCCGGCACACCGATCGCACGGCGGACGGGGGCGTCGGGGGGGATGTCGGGCCGCGCCAGCAGCGCGCGCACCTCCTCTACCGCGCCATCGGCGAACATCGATTCCAGCCGCGCGTCGCAGCGGCGTAGCAGCGTCTCGCGATCGGGGAGTATGATCAGCGCCCGCAGATCGATGCGATCGCCGATCCCGCCGTGCCGTTCGCGCTGCCAGGCGGCAAGCGGGCGGCCGGTCGAGCGAACCACTTCCAGCGCGCGGGCGATGCGGGTCGTGTCGGCGGGGTTCAGGCGTGCCGCCGCGGCGGGATCCTCCTCCACCAGCGCGCCATGGGCGCTGGCGACCGGCAGCGCGCGCACGGTGGCGCGGATATCCGGGTCGATATCCGGCACGGGCGCAATGCCGTCGAGCAGCGTTCGCAGGTACAGTCCGGTGCCGCCGACCAGTACTGGCGGGCGCCCCGCCGTGCGGCATGCCTCGATCGCGGCGCGCGCGTCCGCCGCCCAGCGTGCGGCGGAGCAGGATTCGGCCCCGTCGATATGGCCGAACAGGCGATGCGGCACGCGCGCCTCGTCCGCGTCCGAGGGGCGCGCCGACAGGATCCGCAGGTCGCGATAGACCTGGCTGGCATCGGCGTTGATCACCGTCCCGCCGATCCGTTCCGCCAGTGCCATGGCCAGCGCGCTCTTGCCGCTGGCGGTTGGCCCTGCGATGAGCGCCAGCCTTGGCTTCTGAGGGGTAAGCATGTTCACGGCGACGCTGATAGCAGCAGGGCGGCTGACGCCCAATATCGCGGCGGCGGCGCAGGAACGGCTGGTGGCCACCGGCTGCGCGCCGACCACGCTGCACTGGATCGACGCGGACGACGCTGCCGACCTGCATTTCGGGCTCGATCCGGTGGCGGCGCGGCGTGCGCTGGAAGGGGCGTTCGAGGGCGTCGATATCGTCGTCCAGCCGCGTGACGGCCGGCGCAAGATGCTGCTGGTCGCGGACATGGATTCGACCATGATCACGGTCGAGTGCATCGACGAACTCGCGGATTATGCGGGGCTGAAGCCGCAGATCGCCGCGATCACCGAAGCCGCGATGCGCGGGGAACTGGATTTCGAGGCGGCGCTGGATGCGCGCGTCGCGCTGCTCAAGGGGCTGGACGCCGGGGTGATCGATGCGTGCCTGCGGGAGCGGGTGCGTCTGATGCCTGGCGCGCAGACGCTGGTGCGGACGATGCGCGGCTGGGGCGCGACGGCGGTGCTGGTATCGGGCGGCTTCACACGCTTCGCCGAGCCGGTCGCGGCGCAGATCGGCTTCGATCGCGCGATCGCCAATGTGCTGGAGATCGCGGACGGCGCGCTGACCGGCACCGCCGCGAAGCCGATCGTCGGCGCGGCGACGAAAAGGGCGACGCTGATCGAAACCCGCGCGGCGCTGGGCCTTGCGGAGGCGGCGACGCTCGCGGTCGGCGATGGCGCCAACGATCTGGCGATGATCGAGATCGCGGGGCTGGGCGTGGCCTATCGTGCCAAGCCGATCGTCGCGGCGGCAGCGGCGGCGCGGATCGAGCATGGCGATCTGACCGCGCTACTATGGGCGCAGGGCGTGCCCAAGGCGGACTGGGCAGCATAGCGCACCACTGGCGTCACGGCGTTCGCCGGCCCTCCCGCCGGGGGGACGATGACGACCCTAGGGCGCCACCACCGTACAGGCGACACGCGCCTTGGTGCAGGCCTGCTGCGCCGCCTGCCGCGACGGGAAGCCGCCCGCCTGCAGCCGCGTGATCCCCGCCGTCCGCGCGAAGGATGCGGTGCCGCCGACACGGCCGCCCACCGAATTCCACAGGCTCCGCGCGTTGCTGTCGTCATGGAACGCCCCGAGCTGGACGCGCCATTTGCCCGGTGCCGCTGCCGTCACGGGCTTCGCGGCGGGCTTTGCCTCCGCCTTCGCGGTTGCGGCCGGTTTCGCGGCGGGCGCCTTTTCGGCGGCGGCGGTGCGTGTCACAGGCTTGGGCGCCGTGGGCGGGGTCACCTTCGGGGCGGCGGGCGTGGGGGCCGCTTTCGGGGCGGCGGTTGCCGTTGCCACCTTCGGCGCGGGTTGCGCGACCGTTGAGGGCGCGACGGCCTCGGTCGCCATCGGCGTGGACGCGACCTTCATCGCACGGCCGCGCGCTTCGATCTGCTGCGCCATCGCGATGCCGTCGCGGCGTTGATCCTCCGCGATATAATGATCCATTTGCGCCAGCGTCTGCGAGCCCTGGGGCAGGCCTTGCTGCGAGGAGCGGGTCACCAGCGCATAGGCGCGGGTCCAGTCGCGCGGCAGGCCGTCGGCGTTGAACAGCATCGTGCCGAGCACCAGTTCCGCGCGCTTTTCGTCACGCGCCACGGATCGCTCCAGCCATTGCACCGCCTCGTTCTTGCGCCCTTCCTGGAACAGCGCGAGGCCGTAATTGTCTTCCGCCTGCGCATGGCCCTGCATTGCCGCCTTGCGGAACCATTCGAGCGCCTGTGCCTGATCGGCGGCGACGCCGCGTCCCAGCTTATAGGCCTGCCCCAGGTTGAATTGCGCATCGGCGTTGCCCGAGGCGGCGGGTGCGCGCCATTCGGCGACCGCCTTGGCATAATCGCCGCGGGTCCATGCATCGACGCCGGCCTTGACGTCCGCCAGCGCCGGAGCGGCCACCAGCAGCGCGACGCATGCCATCCACCGGTTGACCTTCATTCCTGTTCCCCCCAGCCGAGCGCCGTCCGTTCAAAGCGCCCCCATGCCTTAGCGGTGAGGGCGCTGCAAAGATATTAACCAACGGTTTAGCACGGCGAAAGGCCAAGCGTCGCGGGCCGGTTGCGTTAACGCTTCCTCCACCCCGCCGTGGCATTCCGGTTGCGCAACTACAGGGAGCGCGGTGGTCGATGCGCGTATTGGCGATGGCATCGCAGAAGGGCGGATCGGGCAAGACCACGCTGTCGGGTCACCTCGCGGTGCAGGCACAGCTGGCCGGGGCGGGGCCCGTCGTTCTGATCGACATCGATCCGCAGGGGTCGCTGGCGGATTGGTGGAACGAGCGCACGGCGGAATATCCCGCCTTCGCGCATACCACGGTCGCCCGGCTGGCGATGGATCTCGACGAATTGCGTCAGCAGGGCTTCAAGCTGGCGGTGATCGATACGCCGCCGGCGATCACGATGGCGATCCAGAGCGTCATCCAAGTCGCCGAGCTGATCGTCATTCCGACGCGCCCGAGCCCGCACGATCTGCGTGCGGTGGGCGCGACCGTCGATCTGTGCGAGCGGTCGGGCAAGCCGCTGCTGTTCGTCGTCAATGCCGCCACACCCAAGGCGCGGATCACCTCCGACGCGGCGATCGCGCTGTCACAGCATGGCACAGTCGCGCCGGTGACGATCCACCAGCGCACCGATTTCGCGGCGTCGATGATCGACGGGCGCACCGTGATGGAGGTCGATCCCAGGGGGAAGTCCGCCGCGGAGGTCGCCGAATTGTGGAATTATGTGTCGGATCGGCTGGAGAAGAACTTCCGCCGCACCGTGTTCGCGGCGCCGAAGCCCGGCGCCGGCTATCCCGCGCCGCGCCCGCAGTCGGGTGGTTTCGGCCGTCGGGTGGTCGCATGAACATGCTCAACATCAAGCCGATGGCCGCGCTGTCGTCGGGTCTGCTGGCGCGCAAGGGCCAGGCCCGTCCGGCGATGCGCCGCCCGGTATTGGGTGGCGAGCCGGCCGAGGTGATCGCCGCGCTGCCGTCGGCCCCGCAGGCTGCCGATCAGGCGGCGATCGAGGATGATCTTGGCTGGAACGACATGGGCGTTCCGCCGGTGCCTGCGATCCCCGCGCCGGCGGCTCCCGAGCGTCGCCCGGCGGACGCCGCGGCACTGCCGCCGGTGCTCGAAACGCTGGAGCGACTGGAAACGGCGCTCGCGCCGGTCGCGCGTGCGGCCAGCGGCGGACGCAAGGCGGCCTTCACGCTGCGGCTCGATAGCGAGCGTCACCTCCGGCTTCGGCTCGCCAGCGCGGTACGTGGTCGCTCCGCGCAGCAACTGGTGACCGAGGCGCTTGACGCGCTGCTGGCGACCATGCCCGAGATCGACGGTCTGCGTGAGCGATTGTCGGCCGACACCCCTGTTCGAGAGAGATAAGCCATGACCATCCGGAAGATCACTGGAGCGGGCGTCTCGGCGCTGCTCATCGCCGGGGCGGCAGTCGCGCTGCACGGTGTCAATCCCGCCATCGCGACATCGCGGATCGATGCGCGCGCGCAGAAAGAAGCGTCGCGTCATGCCGCGAAGGCGCGCAAGGCGCTTGACCGTCATCAATGGGACAAGGCGGTCCGCGAGGCTGAAGCCGCGGTGACGCTGGACACCAGCGATTCGGGATATCGCGCGATCCTTGGCAATGCCTATCTCCGGTCGGGGCGGTTCAGCTCCGCGGAACAGGCGTTCAGCGACGTGACGACGCTGCGCCCGAACGACGGCACGGTCGCGCTGAACCTCGCGCTGGCGCAGATCGCGGGCGGCAAATGGGATGCCGCACGGTCGACGCTGGACGCACATGCCGGGCAGATCAACGCCGCCGATCGCGGGTTGGCGATCGCGCTCGCCGGTGATCCGGCGCAGGCGGTGGAGGTGCTGACCACCGCCGCGCGGACACCGGAGGCCGACGCCAAGACGCGCCAGAATCTGGCGCTGGCGCTGGCGCTCGCCGGGCGCTGGCAAGAGGCGCGGGCGATCGTCGGGATGGACATGAACCCCGCCGATGCCGACCGGCGGATGGTGGAATGGGCGTCGTTCGCGAAACCGCAGGGCGCGGCTGACCAGGTCGCGTCGCTGCTGGGCGTTCGCCCGGTGGTCGATCCGGGGCAGCCGGTCGCGCTGGCGTTGTCGACCGTCGCACCCGCCGCCGCGCTGGCGGCGGTGGATCAATTCATGCCGGGCCGCGTCGACGCCCCGGTGGAAACCGCCGCAACGGTGGAGACCGCCGCAACGGTGGAGTCAGCGCCCGAGCCGACCGCTCCGCCGGCGCCGGTGGTGGCCTATTCGGCGCCGGCGCGAGTCGCGCGGGTCGCTACTCCGCTGATCACCGCGCGAGGCGCCTATAAGGTTTCTTCCACGCGCTTCTCCGCCAAGCCGTCGCCGCTCCTGCTGGCGAAGCCTGCGGTCGTCCGGGCACCCGCCCGCGGCAATTGGATGGTCCAGCTCGGCGCATTCGAGAATGCGGCGGTGGCGCAGGAGAAGTGGAATCGCGCGGTCCGCACGATCCCCGCGCTGCGGGGGCTGACCCCGAACGGGATGAGCATGGCGGTATCGGGGGCGACCTATTATCGCCTTTCGGTAGGTGGTTATGCGCGGCCGGACGCCGATTCATTGTGCCGCAAGGTGCGCGCGGCGCGCGGCACGTGCTTCGTGCGATCGATGGCGGGCGACCAGATCGCTGCCTGGCATCAGCCCGCGAAGCGCACCGTTCAGGTCGCCTCGCGCTGACGATGCTGTGCCCCGGGCGCCCCGGGGCACGATACCCTGATCGCTGAATATGCGTCGGCGGCTCGGACTTACTCCGAGCTGACGTCGCGTCCACCTTTCCAGACGCGCAACACGCGGCCCTGTACCGGCAGACCGTCAAACGGGGTATTGCCCGCCTGACCCGGCAAGGTATCGGCATCGATCCGCCACGACGCGTGTTCGTCGATCAGAATCACGTCGCCCGGCGCCCCCGGTGTCAGCGTGCCCGTGTCCAGGCCCAGCACCGCCGCCGGTGCCGACGCCAGCAGCGCAAACAGCCGCGACAGGCCGATATGCCCATCGCGCACCAGCCCGAGTCCCAGCGGCAGCAGAGTCACCGCATCGGCGCTGCCGGCGGTCGAGTCGACGAACGGCAACCGCTTCTCCTCGGGGCCGCGCGGATCGTGGCCGGAGGCGAGCACATCGATCGTGCCATCCGACAGAGCGGCCAGCGTCGCCCGCCGGTCGTCTTCGCTGCGCAGCGGCGGTGACAGATGCGCGAAGGTGCGAAAATCGCTCATCGCATTGTCCGACAGCAGCAGATGCGCCGGGGTCGTGCCGCAAGTGACCCGCACGCCGCGCGCGCGCGCCGCGCGGATCAGCGCGAAGCCGGCGCCGGTGGTGACGCAGCGCAGGTGGACTCGCGCGCCGGTGTCTTCCGCCAGCATCAGGTCGCGGGCGATCGCCAGCGGTTCCGCCAGCGCGGGGGCGGCGGGCAGCCCCAGCCGGCTGGCGGTTTCCCCCTCCGTCGCGACCGCGTCCGCGCACAGACCCGCATCTTCGACATGCGTCACCACGGCGACGTCGAGATCGCGGGCATAGAGCAGCACGCGATGCATCACGCCCGAATCGGCGATCCAGCGCCGCCCGGTGCCGACCGCGCGTGCACCCGCCGACAGGCAGATCGCCATCTCGGCCAGATCCTCGCCCCTCAACCCGCGCGTCGCGGCGGCGATCGGATGAATCCACAGGTCCGGCCGGCCGATCAGCGCCAGCCGTTGCACCGCGCCGGGCTCGTCCAATACCGGCGACTGATCGGGCAGCGGCGCGACCCGGACGATGCCGCCGGCCCGGAACGCCGCCCGGTCGATCGCGCCGACGCCCAGATCGACGATGCCGGGCGCGAGCAGCTTGCCGCCGCCGTCGATTCGCACCGCGTGCGAGGGGGCCTCGCCGTCCGCGATCACGCCATCGACGATCAGCAGGTCGTCACGGCTTTCGCCAGCCGCCGGACAGACACGGCGGACGTTGGTGAACAGCAGCGCGTCCGTCATGCCCATCCCTCCACGCCACGCGCGCGCCGCGTAAGGACGTCGAGGCATGCCATGCGCACCGCCACCCCCATCGCCACCTGCTCGGTGATCGCGGAGCGTTCGACATGGTCGGCCACCGCCGAATCGATCTCCACCCCGCGGTTCATCGGGCCGGGATGCATCACCAGCGCGCCGGGCGCATGGGTTTCCAGCCGCTTCAGCGTCAGGCCGTAGCGCAGGTGATATTCGCGGATCGACGGCACGTAGCCGCCGGTCATCCGCTCGGTCTGCAAGCGCAGCATCATCACCACGTCGGCACCCTCCATCGCCCGGTCGAAGTCGGTGAAGGCGGTGACGCCGAACCGCTCGATACCGGGCGGCATCAGCGTCGAGGGCGCGCAGACCCGCACCTCCGCCGCGAGCGCGGTAAGCGCGAGGATGTTGGAACGCGCGACGCGGCTGTGCAGCAGGTCGCCGCAGATCACGACGCGCTTGTTCGCGATGCCGCCCAGCCGCCGCCGGATCGTCAGCGCATCAAGCAGCGCCTGCGTGGGATGTTCGTGCCGCCCATCGCCCGCGTTGAGCACCGGGCAATCGACCTTGCCCGCGATCAGCCGCACCGCGCCCGACGACATGTGGCGGATGACGATGACGTCCGCGCGCATCGCGTTGAGTGTCATCGCGGTATCGATCAGCGTTTCGCCCTTCTTCACGCTCGATTGCGCGGCATGCATGTTGACCACGTCGGCGCCGAGCCGCTTGCCCGCGATCTCGAAGCTCAGCAGCGTGCGTGTGCTGTTCTCGAAAAAGGCGTTGATCTGCGTGAAGCCGGCCAGCCGCTTGTCGGGGGCGGCACGCGAACGGGTCCCCTCGACCCAGGTTTCCGCCTCGTCGAGCAGGAACATGATTTCATGGGGCTCTAGCCCCTCGATTCCGGTCAGGTGGCGGTGCGGAAAGACCGCGCCTCCGGGGATGAGGGTGGCGGGGCGGTGATCCGAGCGTTGCATCGAGAGCGCCGGGTAGCGGGGCGCGCGCGCCGCGACAAGGGCGGTTGGGACAGGGGCGGTTCGGGCAGGGGCGGTTCAAGCGGTAGCCGGTGCCAGGATCAGCGAGCCGCGGGACGGCGCGATGTCTGCCGCGCATCCGTTTTGGGTTGGTGTACCGGCAGCATGAAGCGCGTCAGGGGCGGGCGGTTCCACGCGCATCGTTGAGACAAGCCGCAACCGCTTTGAGCATCGCTGTTTTCTGCCCGGCGGTCGCCCCGTCCCACATATCATTGTGCTTCACCGGCGATCGCCAGTGGCTTTCGTCGGCCGAGCGGCGGCCTGCCATATAGCAGGACCGGAACAGGTCGGGATCGCGCTGGATCAACGAGCGTGGATGCCATGGGTGAGGCAGCCGCACGCTCCATCAGATGCATATTGCCCGAAGCACAACCGGTCAGGCACAGCATGAGGACGATGGCGCGGGCTGGCATCTGTTTGATCTCGCCCTGGATAAGGCCCCTTCAGGCCTCCATTGCCAGCGCGTCGATCGCTGCTTGCAGGATCGTCGCGGCGGCGTGATTGTCGATGCGTTCGGCGCGTTTGGCGCGGCTCATGTCCTGTTCGATCAGCGCGCGTTCGGCGGAGACGGTCGACCAGCGTTCGTCCCACAACAGGATCGGATAGTCGACGTCGCGGCAGTTGCGCGCGAAGGCGCGAATCGACTGGGTGCGGGGGCTGTCGCTGCCGTCCAGGTTGAGCGGCAGGCCGATCACCCAGCCGACGACCTGTTGTTGTGTCGACAGATCGATCAGCGCCGCCTTGTCGGCGGTGAATCTGGTCCGGCGGATCAGCGTCGCCGGGCTGGCGAACGACCACCCGGCGTCGCACAGCGCGGTGCCGACCGTCTTCGTTCCGACATCGAGGCCGAGCAGCCGCCCGCCGCCCGGCAGCACGCCACGGAAATCCGCCGCGGCGAGCATGATCATCGGGCGGCCAGCCGCCGCGCCGCGTCCGCCCGGATGTTCGCCCAGAACAGGCTGTAATCGTAGACGTGATAGTTGTTGCCCGGCAGCGTATAGGGCCCGACATCGGGCGGGGAGCCGATCAGCAGGAAGCCACGCTCGTCGCAGCGCGCGCCGATTCGCGCCGGGGTGATCGTCGCCTCGGTCATCGCCGCATTCGGGAACAGCGTGCCGAGGTTGGCGCTGGCGGGCGCTCTGGTGCCTGGCGTGCCGGTCAGCGGATTGGTGCACAGCATCGGCGTGCCTTTGCGCGAGCGGCCGTCGAACCCGGTACTGCGGTTATAGACGTCGAGGATCAGCGACGGATCGGCCGGTTCCGCGAACGACTGCCACGACAGCACGCACCCGCGCTGATCCGGCGCGGTACAGGCGGGCAGGCCCATCTGCGCGATATCGGTGGCCAGCGACACCGGCCATCCGACGACATAGGCCGCGACGATCCGGCGCGCGACCGGGGTGCCGGCGATGCGATCCTTCAACAGGTGCGTCAGATGGAGCGCGCCCTGGCTATGCCCCGCAAGGATGATCGGGCGATCGGGGCCGATTTCATCGAGGAAACGATCGAAGGCCGCCTGTACGTCGCCATAGGCGAGCTGCAGTGCCTCTTCGGCAGCCTTCCGGTCGGTCAGGAACGCACCGAACGTCGCCTGGCGATAGCGCGGCGCCCAGATCGCGCCCGCCTCGTTGAACACGCTCGCCTGCCCGCGCAGGAACAGGGCGGCGCGGTCATTCGCCTCCTGATCGTCGAGCGGCGCGTTCCAGTGCGCGCGGTTCAGATAGGAGGTGGGATGGATGAAGAAGATCGCTGCCCCGCCACTCGTCTGGCGCGGTTGATAGCCGGGCGGGGTCCAGCGCGCGGGGTCGTTCGCGCGACCCGGCCGTGACAGCCACATGTCGTCGGCGCGATAATCGGCGGCGGTCAGCGTGCGCTGCACCCGGAACGTCTCGCCCGGCACCATCGCCATCCGCATCAGATCGACGCCCCACAGGCGCCACGCGAGCCCGGCGGCGATCCCCAGCACGATCAGCCCCGCGACGACGTAGAGGAATTTGCGGACCAAGCAGCCATCACCATCCTTGCCACGCGGCGGAAGCGCCGGTGTAGATGACGATCGCCGTGCCCGAGAGTTGCGATGCGCGCAACCTTGGCGGGGCCCTCATCACCCCAGGGGTGTTGCCGGGGGCAATCGCGCCGCGCGCCGGGCCAATGCCCGGCTGGCGGGGCGGCGGACGCCGGAACACACCCGGCGGGACGTGGTGGCCGGTTGCATTCGCGCCGTCCGCGATGGTAGCGGCGCGCACATGTCCGTCTCCATCGATACCGTCAGGCGCATCGCCGGGCTTGCCCGCATCGCCATTACAGAGGAGGAGGCCGCGCGGCTGGCTCCCGAACTCGGCAACATTCTCGGCTTCATCGAGCAATTGGGCGAGGTCGACACCGCCGGTGTCGCGCCGATGACCGCGGTGATCCCCAATCAGTTGCGGTTGCGTGACGACGTGGTGACCGACGGCGGCATCCGCGAGAAGGTGCTGGCCAATGCGCCGCAGGCCGAACATGGATTCTTCACGGTGCCCAAGGTGATCGAATAATGACCGTCCTGACCGATCTGGGCATCGCCGCGATTCGCGACGGCGTGCGCGCCGGAGACTTTTCCGCGCGCGAGGTGGCGGAGGCGTTCAACGCCGCCGTTGCCGCCGCGAAGCCGCTCAATGCCTTTCTCGTCGAAACGCCCGAGCATGCGCTCGCCGCCGCCGACGCCGCCGACGCCGCGCGCGCGGCCGGTGAGCCATCGAAGCCGATGGCAGGCGTGCCGATCGGGATGAAGGACCTGTTCTGCACGCAGGGCGTGGCCAGCACCGCCGCGAGCCACATTCTGGAGGGCTTCGTCCCGCAGTACGAATCGACCGTCTCGCAGAAATTGTGGGATGCGGGCGCGGGCATGCTGGGCAAGCTCAACATGGACCAGTTCGCGATGGGATCGTCGAACGAGACGAGCTGTTTCGGCAATGTCATCAGCCCGTGGCGGCGCAGCGACGGCGGCAATGCGGATCTGGCGCCGGGTGGATCGTCGGGTGGCTCCTCGGCGGCGGTCGCGGCGCGGATCGCACCGGGCGCGACCGGCACCGATACCGGCGGCTCGATCCGCCAGCCCGCCGCCTTCACCGGGATCAGCGGGATCAAGCCCACCTATGGCCGCTGCTCGCGTTGGGGCGTGATCGCTTTCGCCTCGTCGCTCGATCAGGCGGGGCCGATGGCGCGCGACGTGCGCGACTGCGCGATCATGCTGGAGGCGATGGCGGGTTTTGACGCGAAGGACGCCACCAGCCTCGATATAGCGGTGCCGCAGTGGGAGGCGGGTCTCAACGCCTCGCTGACGGGCAAGCGCGTCGGCATCCCGAAGGAATATCGCGTCGACGGCATGCCGCAGGAGATCGAGGCGCTGTGGCAGCGGGGCATCGACTGGGTGCGCGATGCGGGCGCCGAGGTGGTCGAGGTATCGCTGCCGCACACCCGCTATGCGCTGCCGGCCTATTACATCATCGCGCCGGCGGAGGCGTCGTCCAACCTCGCGCGCTATGATGGCGTGCGGTACGGCCTGCGTGACCTGCCCGATGGCGCGAACCTGCAGGAAATGTATGCCAGGACCCGCGCCGAGGGGTTCGGTGACGAGGTGAAGCGGCGCATCCTGATCGGTACCTATGTGCTGTCCGCCGGCTTCTACGACGCCTATTACACGCAGGCGCAAAAGGTCCGCACGCTGATCGCGCAGGATTTCGAGCGGGCGTGGGAGCGGTGTGACGTGCTGCTGACCCCCACCGCGCCGTCCGCCGCCTTCGCGCTGGGCGAGAAGAGCGCCGATCCGATCGCAATGTATCTCAACGACGTGTTCACCGTGCCCTCGTCGCTGGCCGGCTTGCCCGCGATGAGCGTGCCCGGCGGCGTCGATGCGGGCGGCTTGCCGCTGGGGCTGCAGATCATCGGCAGGGCGCTGGACGAGCAGGGCGTGCTAAACGCCGCGCTGGCGATCGAGGAACGCGCCGGCTTCGTCGCGCGACCGGGGCGCTGGTGGTAAGGAAGACGAGACATGGCTGACGCATCCACTCCGTTCCGCATCAAGGGCGCCACCGGCGATTGGGAGGTCGTGATCGGCCTCGAGGTCCATGCGCAGGTGACGTCGAACGCGAAATTGTTCTCCGGCGCGGCCACCGCTTTCGGGGCGGAGCCGAATACGCAGGTATCGCTGGTCGATGCCGCGATGCCCGGAATGCTGCCGGTTCCCAATCGTGAGTGCATTCGCCAGGCGGTGCGTACCGGCATGGCGATCGACGCGCAGATCAACCGTTGGTCACGGTTCGATCGCAAGAACTACTTTTACGCCGATCTGCCGCAGGGCTATCAGATTTCGCAGCTTTATCATCCGCTTGTCGGCGAAGGCTCAGTCGAGATCGAAGATGGCGAGACCGTCAAGACGATCGGCGTGGAGCGCATCCATGTCGAGCAGGACGCGGGCAAGCTGATGCATGACCAGCATCCGACGCGCTCTTATGTCGATCTCAATCGGTCGGGCGTGGCGCTGATGGAAATCGTCAGCCGTCCGGATATGCGTTCTCCAGCAGAAGCAGGGGCTTACCTAAGAAAGCTGCGAGCGATCCTGCGTTACGTCGGCTCGTGCGACGGCAATATGGAGGAAGGCTCGATGCGCGCCGACGTCAACGTCAGCGTGCGTCGGCCGGGCGAGGAGTTCGGGACCCGCACCGAGACGAAGAACGTCAATTCGGTGCGCTTCGTGATGGCAGCGATCGAGCATGAGGCGAACCGGCAGGTCGATGTGCTGGAGGCGGGCGGCAAGATCGTTCAGGAAACGCGGCTGTTCAATCCCGATACCGGCACGACGCGCTCGATGCGGTCGAAGGAAGATGCGCACGACTACCGCTATTTCCCCGATCCCGATCTGCTGCCGCTGGAACTGGACGAGGCATTCCTGGCGGAATGCCGGGCCAGCCTGCCCGAACTGCCCGATGCCAAGCGCAAGCGGTATGAAGGGCTGGGGATCACGCCGTACAATGCCGATGTGCTGACCGCCGAGGTGGAAAGCGCGCGCTGGTTCGATGCGCTGCTGGAGGCGGGCGCGAAGCCCGTGGCGGCGGCGAACTGGGTGACGAGCGAGCTGTTCGGCGCGCTCAACCGGCTTGGCAAGAGCATCGCCGACAGCCCGGTGACCCCCGCGCGGGCGGCGGAATTGCTCGCGCTGGTGGCGGATGGCACGCTGTCGGGCAGCCTCGCCAAGCAGGTGTTCGAGGCGATGCTGGAAACGGGCGACGCCCCGGGTCGCATCGTCGAGGAGCGCGGGCTGAAGCAGACCAGCGACACCGGCGCGATCGAAAGCGTCATCGCCGAGGTGCTGGCGAAGAATCCCGGTCAACTGGAACAGTATCGTGCCGGCAAGGAGGCGCTATTCGGCTTCTTCGTCGGCCAGACGATGAAGTCCATGGGAGGGAAGGCAAATCCCAAAGTGGTGAACGACCTTCTCAGGAAGGCGCTTGCCTCCGGCTGACGCCGTGTTCTAGCTTCCGCCCCGGGGAAAAGGACGGGGGCGTCTGGCCATGTTGATGAAATGCGCTGTCGCGGCAGTGCTGATGATCTGTGCCCTGCCGGCGGCGGCGCAGGAGCGAACAGCGATCAAGGAAGGATTTGTCCTGCCGCCACATAGCGGCAAGACGATCCTGCTCCTGCGCCCCACGGTGAGCGTCGGTGCGCAATCCACCGGCGGCTTGTTCGAACCGAACGGCGACTGGACCGAAAAGGCGCGCAAGAATATCGGCGACGCCCTCGCCGCGCGGCAGGCGGCGCTGGGCAACAAGGTGATATCGGCGCCGGACAGCTTCGGCGATGACGCGCAGCGTGCCGATGAATATGCGCGCCTGTTCGCCGCCGTGTCGCAGGCGGTGATCGAATATCAATTCTTCAAGGGCAATCGCCTGCCCACCAAGAAGCATGACAACAAGGCGGGCGTATTCGACTGGTCGCTGGGCAGCGGGGTGCGGGACCTGCCCGGCGCGAAGGATGCGGACTACGCATTGTTCCTCTATAACAAGGATGCCTATGGTTCGACCGGGCGCAAGCTGCTGCAGATCGCGGCGATGCTGGGGCCCGGTCTCGCGGTGAAATCCGGTGAGCATGCCGGCTATGCGGGATTGGTCGATCTTCGCACCGGCGACCTGCTGTGGCTCAACGCCGACGCGGCGATGGGTGGTGACGTGCGCGACGCCGATGGCGCGATCAAGCGGATCGGGCAGCTGCTGGAGGATTTTCCGGGAAGCGATGCCGCCCAGCCGGCGAAACCGTGATGCAGCGCTGGCTGACGTCGGCCGCTTTCGCGCTGACCCTCCCCGCCATTGCCGCGATGGCCGCGACCACAGGGCCGCACCCAGCGCCGCTGCCCGCGCCTTACGCCGGCGCCTACCAGCCGCAGGGTGTGGACGAGATCGGTATCTGGCACGAGGATGACGAGAGCGAGGCGAAGCTCGCCGCTTCTCCGCTCGTCATCCATGACGAGGCGCTCACCGGTTATGTCCGGTCGGTGCTGTGCGCGACGGTGGGCCAGGATCGCTGCGGCGCGACACGGGTCTATATCGTGCGGGTGCCGTCGTTCAACGCCAGCATGTCGCCCAACGGCACGATGCGGGTGCAATCGGGGCTGTTGCTGCGGGTACGCTCCGAGTCGGAGCTGGGCGCGGTGCTTGGCCACGAATTCGGGCATTTCGAGAAACGGCATACGCTCAACAAGTTCAAGGCGGCGCGGCGCGGCAGTGATCTGCTCAGCTGGGCGCTGGTGCTGGGATCGATGGGCGGTCCGCAGGGCGGGCAGAGCTTCAACAACCTGCAATGGTCGGTGCTGGGCAATCTGTACCGCTTCGGCCGGGATCAAGAGCGCGAGGCGGATGTCGTCGGCCTCGGCTATCTCAACGCCAGCCATTTGCGCGCCACGGCAGCGTCACGGGTGTGGCGCACGCTGATTCTCGAGCAGGAGGCGTCCGCGAGTGCGCGGGGGCTGAAGAAGCCCGATTTTCAGCGCGTCGCCTTCTTCGCCTCGCATCAGCCGGAAGGGGAGCGCGCGC